>PYIK01239889.1_pt1 | contig 99997 bp, 91 predicted proteins | sample 3578011 | NCBI WGS metagenome assembly PYIK01 (sample SAMN08408022, study PRJNA431606) | Marine metagenome isolate SA_KN192-05_S13_70m, whole genome shotgun... | biome: marine; feature: oceanic pelagic zone; material: water; isolation source: 70 m water sample, 0.2-0.8 um fraction ... | reverse complement strand
GGTAATGGTTATTGGTTGGTGGCGTCTGATGGCGGAATTTTTTCGTTTGGTGATGCACAGTTTCACGGTTCGACTGGAGCGATGACGTTGAATAAGCCGATCACGTCAGCAGTGCAAACACGGCTGGGGTATGACCTTGTCGCCGAAGATGGCGGGGTTTTCAACTTCAATTCTCCTTTCGTTGGTAGTGCAGCATCATCGGTATCCAATGAACGTGTCACTGATGCCACCAGTCGAGTCAGCCAATGGTGAAAAAGGCCCGAAGAGTAGCTGCGCTGCTTGTTGTTTGTCTGCTGGCCCAGATTTTCTCGCCTAACGGATCGTTGCAGGCCATAGCTCCCGACGACATTGTGGTTGAAGGGCGAGGCTGGGGGCATGGACGCGGGCTTCAGCAATGGGGAGCTCTCGGCTACGCAATAGACCATCTCTGGTCATACGAGCAAATACTCCAGCATTACTACTCAAACACCACCAGTTCCTATTCAACTGACAGGGAAATAAAGGTTCACATAACGCGCAACAATGAGATGGACCTCTTAGTCACATCAGCCATGCCGTTCACGGTTCAAGGAATCCAATTTTACGGTGGGCAAATTGCGCGCATTTCCGCCCAAGGTCCACATAACTTCAACATCAACCAGTCGACGGGTTGCGCAGACCCCGGTTACCCGGTTTATCTCAGCCATCCAGGTCAGATGGACAGCAGCGGCAGAACCTTCGTCGAAGCGTTTCCGTTAGGGACTAATCAAGCAATAGATGACCTCAACCAACTATTACAAGTAATTACCTGCGATCGGTCGAACCCAACTGTTGAGGTCTCTAGAAGGCACTACAGAGGTTCGATCGGGCTTATCGAACAGAACGGCCAATACACCTTCAACCGCGTTTTGCGAGAACAGTACCTCCGAGGAGTAGTTCCGCAAGAAACGCCGTCTTCATGGGGCACCATGGGTGGAGGTGCCGGGATGCAAGCCCTACGGGCTCAAGCTATAGCAGCACGAACTTACCTGGAAGCCATCTCCCAGAGACGTCAGGCCAAGGGCTACATGACTGACACCTGCGACACAATTGGTTGTCAGGTGTATCTCGGGGCGAGTGTGAAGGGCAAACCCCTTGATTATGGGCCGGACTTTTGGACTACGACCGCAGCCGTAACAGAAACTGCAGGGATAATTCGCGTGTCTTATGACGGTTCAGTACCTCTTGCTGAGTTCGGCTCTAGCAGTGGTGGTTGGACCACTCCTCAATCTGAGCTATCGGGCTTCCCAGCAGTCATAGATGAAGGCGATGACGTCGCTGCTAACCCCCATCACCTTTGGGAAAAGACCATTCGACGGAGCGATGTGGAATCTAGGTACCCGGAAATTGGTCAACTCAGAGAAATCAAAGTCACACTTAGGAACGGTCTTGGTGAATGGGGAGGAAGAACTAGGCAGCTACTTCTGAGAGGTACAGCGGCCAATACGACGGTGGATATCTCTAACTGGGCCGAAGACCCCTTCCGTAAAGGTTTAGGACTTAAATCTGACTGGTACCGGTTCCCGCAGTTCCCTGAATACAGCGAACCTGGTTTTTGGTTGGCGAAAAGTAATGGGGGAGTGTTGGCGGTTGGTACCGCTAAACATTTCGGCGATGCAAAGCAGGTTGACCGTTCGGGACCAATTGTTGATTTAGCTGCTCCTGCCGGCGCTGAAGGATATTGGCTAGTTTCTGATTCGGGCGAAGTGTTTTCTTACGGAAACGCGGTGCATCATGGTGACCTGCGAGGCCAAACACTTGCTGACCCCGTCGTTGCTATGACCGCTCATCCAACAGGAAACGGATACTGGCTTGCTACTGCTGATGGTGGAGTCTTTTCGTTTGGTAACGCTGGGTATTACGGGTCAATGGGTGGCATCGCACTGAACAAACCGGTTGTTGGTATGGAAACAACCAAGAGTGGTAATGGGTATTGGCTTGTTGCGTCCGATGGAGGAATTTTCAGCTTTGGTGATGCTGGTTTCTTTGGGTCGACGGGTGACATTGTTCTCAATAAGCCGATTACTTCCATGACTGCAGCCAGAGATGGAAGGGGATATTGGTTTGTAGCGTCTGACGGCGGCGTATTTGCTTTTGGATCGGTTGAGTTCTTCGGTTCTCGGGGTGGGAACAAGAATCGTCGATCTACTGCGGGAATGGCGGTCACCAACACAAACGACGGTTACTGGTTGGTGTGGGATGATGGCACTAGCTTTCCGTTCGGCGACGCCCCCGATTTTGCGAGCAGTGTGGCGAAACGCACGGTTGTCGCTATCGAAGTTGTTCCATGATCTTTGCCGTTGGTGATCGAGGCAGCAGCGTAGGGCGAGGTACTCTCGGACCGTCGTGACCTTCGAATCCAAGCTCGTTCCACCAGTGGTAGCAGTGCTGGTTACGGATCACTCAGACATATCGAGAGATGAGGTATTAGAAGGCATAGCGGGGCAAGACTACGAGAATCTTCAGGTTGTGGTCCTGCACAGAGGTCAAGGATCGATAGAACAGCAAGTTAGGGCAATTGTTCCAGCTGCTGTAGTTCAAGAAGTACCAGATTCGAATAGCTTCGGAGACGCTGCCAATCGGGTTGAGAAGCTGGTTGAAGGTGCGGCTTTCTACCTTTTTCTCGACGACAGCACTGCGTTAACTTCTGATTCAGTCTCACTGCTAGTAGCGGAAGCGGTCGAGTCTAATGCAGGGATATTGGGCCCTAAGGTTCTTGATTGGGATGACCCGTCGCGCATCAGGTCGATGGGTTTGCTTGTAGATGCTTTCGGGGTCGAGACAGCTTTTGTCGAACCGGGCGAGTTGGATCAGCAGCAGCATGACCGGGTGCGTGAGGCATTCACTGTGACAGGTGAAGCAGTGCTGGTGCGCAGTGATTTATTTCAAACTTTAGGAGGCTTCGATCCGAAGATCATCGGAGCTGAAGAGTACCTCGACCTGTGTTGGAGGGCACAGATAGCGGGGGGCCGAGTGTTAGTGGTTCCTCATGCCACGGTTCATAGTCGACAAAAAGTTACTACTCAGACCGCGGAAAGAACCCGCCGGTACGCGATGCGGCATCGACAACATGTCATTGCGAAATGTTATGGATGGGTGCATCTGCTTCCAGTCATGTTCGCTGCCTTTGTCCTTTCTCTATTTGAGATGGCCTACAGCTTGGTGACGCTGAGATTCAGTCATAGTCGCGATGTGTTGGCAGCCTGGGGCTGGAATCTGTTGCAGACCCGCCACGTCGTTCGTTCCCGGCGCCAGATATCTCGCTTGCGAGAAACTCGTGACCGAGATATCCGGCGGCGTCAAGCGGCTGGGTCCACGCGGCTACGAAATTTTTTGCAAGGTCAGATAGGTGGCGACATAGCGCTTCAATCGCTGCGCAGTCGCGCAGTTGGTCAGGTGAGTACAAGTTTCTCGGCAGGACCGCGTCGAACCGCATTATTAAGTTGGGTCGCCATTTTTGGTGTGTTGATGTTTGGAAGTCGCCATCTTCTAACTCAAGGCGTCCCGATTTATGGCCAGTTCTCTAGTTTCCCTGACACCACTTCGCTGCTGTCGAGCTATTGGAGCGGATGGCGAGAAGTTGGCGTTGGCGCTTCCGGGATCGGTCCAGCTGCGTTGGGCCTGTTGGGAGGTCTCAGTTGGCTCAGCTTAGGAGCAATGGATCTCGTTAGAGAGATTCTCATCTTGAGTCTTGTTCCAGTTGGTTTGTTGGGTATGTGGCGTCTGCTTAAACCGATTGATTCTGTTTGGGGGCGGATAGTCGGAACCGCGTTATATGCGACGTTGCCTATTTCATATGAAGCTCTTGTCAACGGACATTGGGGAACGCTGCTTTTGGTAGCGGCGATGCCTTTTGCGATGCGGCGACTTGCCGAAGCATTCGAGGTTGGAAGCTACGGCCTTGAGAGTTCGGGCATAGTGCACCAGATAGCCTCCCTCGGTCTTTTGGTGGGTGTTGTCGCTGCGTTTGAACCGCTGATTCTTCTTTTGGTTCCGGTGGCGTCCATAGTTTTCTTGGTCGCCAGCATCAACAAGACATCTGTCAGGGGGGCTGGTAGAGGGTTCGTCGTTGTTTTTTTGGCGGTGGGTGTAGCGTCGCTGATGCATCTTCCTTGGGTAGCGGTATTGGGTGACTCAGAAACAGTTTTGAAATATTTGCTGGTTCGCTCACCGTCGGAGAGCTCAACGGGGCTTGGGGAGATCTTGCGGTTCTTGCCCACCAGTTATGGGAATAGTTGGATGATGTGGTCCCCGTTGTTCGTAGCGCTTCTTCCGCTGCTTCTAGGTCGGGGAAATAGGCTTCGTTTGGCCACGATTGCAGGCTTCCTAGCGCTGCTTGGTTATGGGTTGGCTTGGGTTTCGCATAGAGGATGGCTGACAGATTTGCTTGGCAGAGAAGTCTCCATCGGTGAAGGCGCACTTGTTTTGGCCAGTGTTGGTTTGTGCTGGTGCGCCGCGGTAGGACCATCAGTTGTCACCAGTGATCGTCATCTCGCTCCAGTGATCATAAGAAGAATTGTTGTAACGATCGCAGCCGCATCATTGACGCTGAGCAGCCTGACGCTATTGGTTGGAAGCGCTGGAGGGAGATGGGGGACGCCGACTAATGATTTGACCGTGTCGCTGTCTTTGTTGGACGATCGTGACATAGGGCCGTCTTATCGGGTTCTTTGGCTTGGAGATCAAGCAGTTCTGCCGTTGAAGGGCTCCGAGGTGGGTAGCGAGGGTTTGCGTGTAGGGACCTCGGTGAGAGGTCACCCCGATATCCGCCACCAGTGGATCGGCGCAGAAAGTGACGGACATAGACAGTTGTTAAATGCTGTGGAAATTGGACTATCGGGAAATACGACACGGATGGGTCGCCTGCTTGCCCCGTTCGGAATCCGATATGTGGCCATAGTGGAGCGTTCAACGCCGTCGTTCTCGGCCGGTCTCGATAGGCCGATCGGGCAGCGGACCCGTCAAGCTATCGATTCTCAACTTGACCTTCGTCCGCTTGCTACTGATCCTTCTGTGACGGTTCTAATTAATGAGTCATGGATGTCGAGCAGATCACAGTTTGGCAGTCCGGTGCGACTAGCGGGTCTCGACGAACCGGGTGAATTAGTTGTCACGGATCTGAGTTCCGGCATACCAGTCTTAACTGATCGCCGATCGTCTACCGAACAGTATGGCTTTGTCGATGCTGGGGAGGTGCTGGTGGCAGATACATATGACCCCCAGTGGAGGCTGTTAGTGGGAGATGAAGCGGTATCGGCTGATCTTTCTTTTGGATGGGCGATGCGCTTTCAAAGTCCTTCTGATGGAGCAGCTGCGCTCTGGTATCAGCGACCCGATTCAATTGCGGATCGAGCAATAGTTCAGATCGTCTTGTGGATGATTATTGCTCGGCTAGCGGTGTCTGAACGTCGCAAATCATCAAGACTTGAAGTGCCGTCATGAGGTTCTTGAAGGTGCTTGCTCGGTTGGTATTACCCGGTTTGATCGTTGTTGGGTTTCTGGTCGACGACCGGACTCAACCCGTCAGCGATGCTGGGGCCGAGACTCTTGGACTAGATACCGAAAGCTCTGTGTCTGGGAGTGAGTCTCTAACTTCTACCTGGTATTGCCCGACAGCCCATAGTCGCGAGCTTGAAGTTGTGGGGGTGGACGCTCGAACTGAATTAATAGTTACCAACACCGCTGCTGAGCCAACGAGAGTAACGATCTATCTGATGAGCCCCACAAGCGCTCGTCGTCTAGTCCATCTTGAAGTCCCTGGTCTATCAAGCCGCTCCCTGGAGGTGAGCGACCATACAGCAGATGAGCTGGTATCAGCCCTAGTGGAGGCCCCGATATCTGGAGTGGCTGCTAGTCGCCGTATCCACTCAGTATTTGGTTCTGATGTTGTGTCTTGTTCATCGGTTGTGGCAAAGGCGTGGTATGTGACCTCTGGAGACACTCAAGCTGACGCTACGAGTCAGCTGGTTATATACAACCCTCTTCCTACAGACGCGGTTGTTGATCTCAGTTTCGCTAGTGAGGCTGAGGTGGGTTCGTATGCTCCACCAGAGCTGGTGGGCCTTGTGGTGCCGGCGACCAACACGATTTCGGTTGATGTTGGCGCGCACGTGCGGCGGCGCGATGTGCTTAGCGCGACCGTGAAGGCGCGTTTGGGCAGTGTGGTCGTTGATCACATTCAGACGTTTGACGGCTCTTCGGGCCGGGTTGGCTTTTCGGCAACACTTGCTACCGCCACCACATCTCAATCGTGGTATCACCCAGTAGCTCTGTTAGGAGAAAGGGAGGGTGTATCGGTTGTTGTGACTAACCCAACAGATTTAGTGGCCGACGTTGAGGTCACAGTGGTCAGCGCAGAGGGAAAAGTCGGCTCGATAGTTACCAGTGTCGGCCCTTATGACGTAACCGAAGTCCAAGTCTTGCCAAAAGAAGAAGAAAAACTTGTTGCTAACAGGTTGTTTACGTCGTACGAGTCGTTTGGAGTTATCGTCGAAACATCGGATGGTGTTCCCATTGTGTCTGGCCTCCAGATCACCTCTGGTCCGAAGGGTTCTCCGGGCAAGGAGAGCCCTGAACAAGAACTCCTTCGAGTAAATGACGAAGGCGAAACAGCCCCGCTTCCAGTTGGTCGAGAAAGCGGCCTTTCTCTTACAGCGGGTGCGCCTAGTGGGGCGCGGGACTGGCTTCTGGTCTTGCCTGACGTCGCTGGTGAGATCCTTGTAGCGATAGAAAATACAGGTTCCTCAAGCGTGACTGCATCGGTAATCCGATATGGGAAACGTCAACGGTATGAAGTGAAACTGGCGGCCTTCGCCACTAAACATCTACCGATGGCATCTGGTAGCACAATAGAAATTAACTCCGACTCAGAAGTTGTCGTGTCCGCTATCCACCAAGAACCAAAAGGCGCTGGGTTGAGTTCTATTTCCGCCATCAAGTTTGGTGAGGATAGCGAATGACCCGGTTGTTGATTGCGGTTGCTATTGCTGGTGGTGTGTCGCTTGCAGCTGCTCTGTTCAGGCGTGGTAACGCATTACAGGTTGTCTCAGTGAGACGTAACGCGCTTCCTACCAGAGTTCCTGCTGCAGAGGTTGGCCTTGATCCTGGCCCGGCGATCATTGTTTTTACTGAATCAACATGTGACAGTTGCCAGACGGCAGTGCGACTTGTCCGAGGTCCAGCGGGTGCTGGAATGCCCGTTGCCGATATCGAATACGCTGCGGAGCCTGGGTTACACAAAAAGTTTGCTATCGACACGGTCCCTACAACCCTTGTCGTTGATAACGAAGGGAACGTCTTGGCTGGATGGACAGGGCGAGTTGACCTAGGCGAATTCACGGCCGCACTAGCGGAGATCGCTCAGTCTGATTCAGATTGACCGACAGATGGAGGTATCGCTCCCTCAGCTATGTCACTCGCCTTTTGTTCAGCTCCGGCTGGCTCGGGGATTAGTTGTGCAACTTCGTCTCCGCTAATCGTTTCCTGATCTAGCAGAGCTGCAGCAATCCGATCTAAAGCAGATCGATGGTCGACCAGTGCTTGGCGAGCTCGATTTTCTTGAGTACGCAAAATGCGCTCGACTTCTTCGTCAATTACTCGAGCTGTCTCATCGCTATAGTCACGCCCGCTGACCAATCCGTCACCCAAGAACACTTGATTGTCAGAACCCCATGCCATTGGACCTACACGATCACTCATTCCCCATTCGGCAACCATCCGACGTGCGAGTTCTGTTCCCTGCATCAAATCGTTGGCTGCTCCAGTAGAAGTCACTCCAAAGACAGTGTCTTCGGCCATGCGACCACCGAACAGAACTGCAAGCCTGTCTTCTATGTAGTCCTGTGAATACGAGTGACGCTCCTCAGGTAACTGCATAGTTACGCCTAGAGCTTGACCAGTAGGAAGAATCGTTACCTTGTGGACCGGGTCGGCATTTGCGAAGAGGGTTGCTATAAGAGCATGGCCGCCCTCATGGTATGCAGTGACTTCCTTTTCTCTGTCGGTCATAGCTACTGACTCGCGTCTTTGTCCCATCAGAATTCGGTCGCGGGCCATTTCGAAATCATCTTGGATGATCGACTCGCGATCCATTCGTACCGCGTTTAGAGCGGCTTCGTTGACGAGATTGGCTAAGTCAGCCCCGCTCATGCCAGGTGTTCCTTTGGCGACAGTTTCAAGATTTATCTCTTCGGAAGCCGTTTTGTCCTTGATGTGAACGGCCAGAATAGCGCTGCGTTCCTCGAACTCTGGAAGTGGGACTACTACCTGGCGGTCGAATCGACCGGGACGAAGTAGCGCTGGATCTAAAATATCGGGACGGTTAGTTGCTGCCATCATGACGATGCCTTCGGTGGCTTCGAAGCCATCCATTTCGGCGAGCATCTGGTTGAGTGTCTGCTCTCGTTCATCGTGGCCGCCACCTAGCCCTGCTCCACGTTTTCGACCGATTGAGTCGATTTCATCTATGAAAATAATTGCTCGCCCTAATTTGCGTGCTGTCTGGAAAAGATCACGAACTCGGCTAGCCCCGACCCCAACGAACATTTCCATAAAATCTGAACCGGTGACCGAAAGGAAAGGAACGCCGGCCTCTCCAGCTACAGCTCGAGCAATCAGAGTTTTTCCAGTCCCGGGAGGACCAACAAGTAATACGCCTTTGGGGATTCTGGCTCCTACGGCAGCGAATCGTTCTGGTGCTTTCAGGAAATCTACGACTTCGGTGATTTCCTGTTTGACTCCTTTGTAGCCGGCTATGTCGTCGAATCCGGTATCGGGTCGTTCGGTAGTGTAAGTGCGGGCTTTACTCCGCCCGATTGACATGATGCCGCTCATCTGACCTTGTGCCCGACGTTGCATCCACCAAAAGAGGCCAATGATTAAGACGAACGGCAACAGAATTGGGAGGAAACTGAGAAATGGGTTTGACTTTTCAGTTCGAAACTCGACATCGATGTTGCGATCGCGAAGAAGCTTCAGGTCCGCTTCAGGTAGTTCGATCGGCCCTTTGCTTGTATAGGTCGTGCCATCGATAGCTTCGGCTCTGATGGACCCTGTCTGGTTGGTTACAACGACGGAGTTGATTCTGCCATCGGTGACCTCGTCTATAAGACCGCTGTAGTCGATAGCCGTGCCGGTTTCGCGGTTCAGAAGCCCAGGAACGATAACCGAAGCCAAAACCAATGCAATAAGCATCCAGATAGACCAGCGGGGCCAGCCTTCTCGGCGACCCTCGCTACCTTCAGATTCTGGTTCCTGTGTTTCGGACGCCATGTGACCATGCTAGAGGCGCATTGGGGTCAATCATCCGACAATAAAGGTGTCTCTAAGATCCCCGATGTTTCGTGGTCGATTCTGTATCTTCAGCTACGTGACAACTTCGCAACCCCGACTCTGTAGCCGTCCGCTCTGTGCAAATGATGCCCAAGTCTTGCTCTTGTTCGATTACGAAACGCGGTTAGTGGAACTTAAGGCCATAAATAAGACCCGAGACGCGAACCTGATGGAGTTGTGTGCAGTTCATGCAGACAGATTCCGGCCCCCTCAAGGGTGGTCTTGTCAGGATGAACGCGAGCCGCAGCTAAACGTGGATGAGTCATCTAGGCAATACGCTTTTCGGGATTAATTGAATAGCTTTTCGCCATTAGTCGCCGTCTAATCTGACTGCCGATTCCTCTTAGGCGTCAACGAGTGACAAAATGGGGTTGAATGGCCGCTGTCAAAGGAGTTCCGACTCGTTGGTCCGCTCTGCTGCGGTCTGTCCTTTCGCGACTCAAGTACGACATCCAAGATTGGACTTCGCTGCTGGTGGCTGTCGCTGCGTCGGTGATGGTGATTTGGGGTTTGGGGCCGTCCGAGATTCTTGTAGACAGCACTCCGACAGGCGGCGATATGGGCGCCCATGTGTGGGGTCCAGCCTTTTTGAGAGACGAGCTACTTCCGTCCTTCCAGCTGCGGGGTTGGAGTCCGGATTGGTATGCAGGGTTCCCAGCGATGCACTTCTATATGGTGCTCCCGTACCTAGTCATAGTCTTGTTTGACTTATTTGTGCCCTACGGAGTTGCCTTCAAGTTGGTAGCAGTGTCAGGCGTGGTACTGATGCCGCTAGCCGCATGGCTGATGGGGCGAATATCAAGATGGCGGGAACCACTCCCAGCGTTACTTGCTGTGGCCGCGATGTTGTTTGTGTTTGATTTCAATTTCACAATTTATGGAGGCAACATTGCCTCAACCTTGGCTGGCGAATTTGCGTTTTCTATAGGTCTAGCTGCCTCACTGATTTATCTAGGCTTCACCAATCGTGTTCTGGAAGCAGGAACACACAAGGTGCGAGCATCGATAGCACTTGCAGTTGTGGCCTTGTGTCACCCGATCACCCTGCTATTTGCGGTTACAGCAACTGTGATCCAAGTAGTTACCCTGTCGATTTACCGACTTCCTGAAAGAACTAGCCCCAAAACCACTGCGACCCTCGTGTTAATAGTGTCAGTGTTTCCAATAGGGATTTACTGGGCCACTTCGCAACTCTTGTTGCCTTTGCTGGTCTGCGTGGTTGCCACCCTGATATTTCTCACCGCTGAATTCAAAGGCGCTGTGCGGCTTTTGGTCATTGGTCTGGTGGGTGGCGCTCTTTCTGCCTTTTGGACCGTTCCTTTTTTGATTCGACGGTCATATCTGAACGACATGGGTTGGGAAAAACTTGATGAGGTAAAAGAGAATCTCTTCTTCCCTGATCGGTTGCCGGGCGATAGCGCCAAGATGACCATTATCTGGTTGATATTGCTTGCGTTGTTGGGAAGCGTCGCTGGTCTGCTGAATTGGTATCGACCTGCACTCACCTTGCTCGGATTCGCTGTCGTCGCTGGCCTATCTTTCGCCATTTGGCCCCAGCACCGACTATGGAATGCTCGCTTGCTTCCGTTTTGGTACCTGGCTTTATATTTCTTGGCCGCAGTGGGTGTGTGGTTTGTGTCGAAGGCTTTTCAATCGACTGACTTAAACAGTTCGGATAAGCGTTCAGCTCACATTCGCCACCTTTGGATACCTGTGGTGACACCGATTTTCGCTGGGCTAGCTGCTTGCGTCTTTGTCTCCGTTTCACTAGGTATCGCACCGGGAGGAAGTTATGAAGAGAATGGCGACTTCAGGTGGGGTCCAGTAAGCATTTCCGCGAAAGATCGAAACTTCGTGTCTGGATGGGCTGCTTGGAATTTCACCGGCTACGAATCTCGATCAGAGTTCCCTACCTACGAAAGCCTCATTCAGACGATGAACGAATTAGGCAACGATGTTGGATGTGGGCGGGCACTATGGGAATACGATCGAGATGAACTTGGTTCGTACGGAACACCGATGGCGCCGATGTTGCTTCCGTACTGGACAGATGGATGTATCGGATCGATGGAAGGCCTCTATTTCGAATCCTCGGCTACGGTTCCGTTCCACTTCTTGATGCAATCTGAGTTATCGGCGAACCCATCGCGTCCGATGAGGGGACTTGACTACCGAGGACTGGACATAGAGTCAGGTATTCGACATATGCAACTAGCGGGCGTTCGTTACTATTTGGCGTTCAGCGCAGATGCGGTCGAGCAGGCAAATCAGTATCCCGATCAACTAGAGCTGATTGCTCGCTCTGACCCGTGGCAGATATATCTAGTCAGTAACTCAGAACTCGTTGAAGGGCTCAAATTTCAGCCCAACGTCGTGACAACTGGAGATCTCGGTGGCCGCGACTGGACTGACCCCGCCATGATGTGGTTCAACGACCCAACACGATCGCAGGTCATAGTGACCGCAGGAGGGCCAGATGATTGGCACCGAATCAACGTCAACGAACCTTCGTTCCTAGGGCGAAGCAGCTTCAGCGACCCGCTAAAGAAAGAGTTGCCTGCGCTTTCAGTGACAAACATTTCCGAAGAAGGCGACACAATTAGCTTTTCGGTAGATCAGGTAGGGGTACCCGTCCTAGTCAAGGCGTCCTATTTTCCTAACTGGTCAGCAGAGGGAGCTTTGGGGCCATATCGAGCTACGCCTAATTGGATGGTGGTTATCCCGACAGATAATGAAGTCGCTCTGAATTTTAAAGCAACCTGGGCCGAGTATCTCGGGTGGTTGATCACGTTTGCCGGGGCCTGCGTGATCGCATTTTCGATCCGGTCGAAGCGCCAAAAGATGCTCACATGACTAATCGGCTGATTTCCGTCGTCCTGCCGGCATATAGAGCAGCACCAATAGTCGTCGAGAGCATCGACCGGATACGAAGAGCGACCAAGAACGCTGAAATCGAAATCATCGTGGTGGATGATGGATCCGATGACGGGACTTCTAATGAAGCTCGAACCGGTGGAGCAGATCAGGTCATAGAGCTAAAAGAAAATCGGGGCAAAGGAGCAGCGGTTCGGGCCGGTGTGGCCGCAGCCACAGGTTCTTATGTTGTTTTTACTGATGTTGATCTTGCTTATGAGCCATCCCAAATTCTTAAATTGATTGATGGTCTCAACGGGGGAGCAGACCTAGTAATAGGCAGTCGGCGACATTCAGCTAGCCAAGAGATGACTGCAGCGAGTCCGGTGAGAAAGTGGGGAAGTCGGATATTCAGCAGGTTGACGTGGATCCTTGTCCCTATTCCACATTTGGACACTCAATGTGGCCTCAAAGGGTTTACTTCCCGAGCTGCGCAACAGATCTTCGCTCAGGCCAAAGTGGATGGCTTTGCTTTTGATGTAGAGATTCTTTTTCTGGCACAAAAATTGAATCTGGCGATTACTGAAATTCCAGTGAGTTTGGACCACCTAGAACAAAGCACCGTCAAGTTCATCCCGCAAGCGATCAAGATGCTTTACGACGTTATGAGAATTCGTACTTGGTCGATTCTTGGAAGATATACCGACTCGCCGCCAGGGCCTGGTTAGCCTCTTAAATGCGATGGAACCCCACATGGTGATCCCACCAGTCGACAAAGACCGTTTAGCGGCAGTGTTCAAGGCATACGACGTCCGGGGATTAACTCCCGAAGAACTCGACGAGCCGATGGCCAGATCCTTGGGCGCTGCTTTCGCTAACTTCACCAAAGCCAATATGGTCGTAGTAGGTCGAGATATGAGGACGTCTGGCGAAGCGCTACTAGCGGCATTTAGCGAAGGGGTGGTTTCGCAAGGTGTCGATGTACGAGACATAGGCCTTGCGTCTACAGACCTGCTCTATTTCGCTTCGGGATATTTGGAGGCGCCAGCGGTGATGCTGACCGCTTCTCATAACCCTGCTTCATACAACGGTATGAAATTTTGTCACGCGCGGGCACGAGCTATAGGAGTAGACAGTGGACTTGGCGAAATTCGCCGCTTAGCGGAACAACCTGCTGAGGTTGTGTCTGACAAAGGGAACGTCGTAAAGGTCGACTTACTAGATAATTTCGTCGAACACATTCACTCGTTTGTCGACGTCAAGGCTCTGAGGCCGTTAAGAATTGTTGTCGACACAGCGAACGGTATGGGTGGACTGGTTGTGCCGGCTGCCTTCAAGGATCTGCCATTTGAATATGAGATCCTTTACGAAGAGCTAGACGGGACTTTTCCCAATCACCCAGCAGACCCGTTGCAGGCCGAAAATCTGCTTGATTTGCAACGCAGAGTGATCGAATCCGATGCTGACGTCGGACTTGCATTTGATGGAGATGCGGACAGAGTTTTCTTGGTTGATGAGAACGCCAATTTGATCAGCGGATCGATAACGACGGCTTTGGTAGCTTCGGCCATTCTTGAAAGTGATGGTCCGGGACCAATCCTTCACAACCTGATTTGTTCTCGAGCAACGGTCGAAGTCATTGAAGAGGCTGGAGGTGACCCCATAAGGACTCGGGTTGGGCACAGCTACATCAAAGAAGTGATGGCTGAAACTGGCGCGAAGTTCGGTGGGGAACATAGCGGGCACTACTACTTTGCTCGCAACTACGGAGCAGATTCAGGTTTGATAGCGGCTCTGATTGTTTTGGAACGCTTGTCTGCTGATGGTGGTCCGCTGTCCTCGTTGGTTGCTCCGCTGCAAAGGTATGAGAGTTCGGGTGAAGTAAATGTTGAAGTCGCCGATACCAGTGCGGCCATAGAAAAAGTGTCCGGCTTCTTTTTAGAAGAACGGCAAGACCGACTAGATGGCTTGACTGTTGACTGTGGGCAATGGTGGTTCAATCTCAGGCCATCGAACACTGAGCCGTTGCTGCGACTCAATGTTGAAGGGCCTGATCAGGAACAGGTCGCGCATCGAGTTGAACAAATTTTGGCTCTTTTTGAGTAATTGCTGACGTACCCTGACTTGTAGCGGAAAAGCCGTGCCACGATGCCAACCTAGAAGGGTTGAAGGAGAATAAATATGGCTCTTGACCCAGGTTTACTTGAGATTCTCGCTTGTCCTGATGACAAAGGGCCGCTTCGTTACTTCCCCGATGAGCACATTCTCTATAACCCGCGGCAAGGCCGCACCTATCCGGTGCAAGAAGGCATTCCCGTCTTGTTGGTATCGGAATCGACCCTTGTGGATGAAGATGAACAACGAAGACTTGATTCGCTAGTAGGAGATGAAACGGGTAACCGGAGTTCTGAGAGTTGACGTGAGCGCTGCACCTGATTCGCTTGGCATGCAGGAAGCTACGCTAGACCTGCCGGACCAGATTGAACGCTCGGCGGTTGAAGCTCAGAAGTTCACCGGGCTTCCAAGCGCCTCCAAGATTGACCATGTGGTCGTGCTCGGTATGGGCGGGTCGGGTATTGCGGGTGACATTGTGCAAGCCGTAGCTGGTCCGCAAATGACGCTTCCCGTAGTGGTTAGCAAAGGCTACGAATGCCCGAATTTCGTGGGTCCGAGGACCTTGGTGCTAGCCGCTTCGTTTAGCGGTGAAACTGAAGAGACACTTGAGGCTGCGTCAACGGCCTACGGACGAGGTGCTCAAATCTGTGCTGTGAGCTGTGGGGGTACGCTTGCCCGCCTGGTTGGGGAGTGGAATGGGGCATTCCACCAAGTTGATTCCGCAATCCCCATGCCTCGCTGCGCTGTTGGCGCAATGTCTATTCCGTTGCTCGTTGCCTTCGATCGGATTGGGTTAATAAGGGGAGTCCACGAACAAATAGATGACGCTGTGACCGCCCTTCGGTTGCGATGCGCCTCAATACGAGAAGGAACCGATGTTTCCAAGCAGGTTGCTGAGGCAATAGGTTCCGGCGTACCTCTTATCTATGGGGGAGGAAAGATAGGGGAAGTAGCGGCAGCCCGCTTCAAGAATCAGGTCAACGAGAACTCGAAATCACCAGCATTCTTTAATTCGCTGCCAGAAATGTGTCACAACGAGATGGCTGGGTGGGGAAGTGCAGACAGTCTTAGAGATTTACATCTTGTGCCCGTGCATCTTCGACACAGCTATGAGCATCTTCGTTTAGCGAAACGGTTTGAGTTCAATGAAACCCTGGTTACTTCAGATGAAATTGGAGTAATCGGAGTTCGGGCGCAAGGGAAAACGCCCCTCGCCCAGTTGTTTGACCTAATTCTGCTCGGAGATCAGACTTCGCTCGAGTTAGCAGCCTTGCATGGACAAGATCCCGGCCCTATCGACGTTCTAACCGAATTAAAGCAGCAGCTTGGTCAATGAACATCGCAATCGGAGGCTTCGCGTACCGGTAGGATCTGAAATGTTGCGCCCAAACCCCCGACGGGCGACGAAGCTGACAGGAGCGCCGTATGGCACCCAATAGTTCTCTCAATGGAGACTACAAAGTCGCTGACCTGAGCCTCGCCGAGTCTGGTCGAAAACAGATTGAACTAGCGGAAGAAGAAATGCCAGGCCTGATGGCGCTGAGAGCGCAGGGATATGACTCACAACCGTTAGCAGGTGCAAGAATCATGGGTTCGTTGCACATGACCGTCCAAACAGCCGTGCTGATCGAAACTCTCGTAGACCTAGGCGCAGAAGTGCGTTGGGTTTCGTGCAACATTTTCTCAACTCAGGACGATGCTGCAGCTGCAGTAGTAGTTGGCAGAAGCGGAAGCAGTGATGATCCTAGAGGCGTCCCGGTATACGCATGGAAGGGTGAAACCTTAGAAGAGTATTGGTGGTGTACCGAGCAAGCGCTCAATTGGCCCGGTGAAACGGGACCAAATTTGCTCCTCGATGATGGTGGAGACGCAACTTTGTTGGTGCATCTCGGAGCTAAGTTTGAAACAGCGGGAGCCATACCGGCGGTAGAAACTGCAACCTCGCATGATGAAGAAGAGATCCTTAAGCTTCTCGCCACGGTGGCTGAAAGTCGCGCCGGCTTCTGGTCTGACATGATCTCAAATATCAGGGGTGTCTCAGAAGAGACGACCACTGGAGTCCACCGCCTATACGAGATGGTGGAACGATCTGAACTGTGCTTTCCGGCCTACAACGTGAACGACTCCGTAACCAAGTCAAAGTTCGACAATCTATATGGTTGCCGACACTCTCTTATCGACGGCATCAATAGAGCCACCGATGTCATGTTGGGAGGAAAGGTCGCTTTCGTAGCTGGTTATGGCGATGTAGGTAAAGGGTGCGCCCAGTCGCTAAGAGGACAAGGCTGCCGAGTGCTGGTGGCAGAAATAGACCCTATAAACGCGCTGCAAGCAGCGATGGAAGGGTTCGAAGTAGATCGTTTAGAAAACGTCATAGGTGAAGTGGATATCTTTGTTACCACCACGGGAAACCGCGACATTATTTCTGCTGACCACATGGGGGCGATGAAACATAACGCCATCGTCTGCAATATTGGTCACTTCGATAACGAAATAGATATGTCTGGCCTCGAAAAAATGTCGGACGTGCAAAGACGAAACATCAAGCCTCAAGTCGACGAATACATTTTCCCTAACGGCAACAGCGTGCTTGTTCTGGCTGAGGGTCGGCTGGTCAATTTAGGTTGCGCTACTGGTCACCCTAGCTTCGTTATGTCTATGAGTTTCACTAACCAGGTGCTAGCGCAAATGGAGCTGCACGAAAAGGCAGATGCTTTAGACAATGACGTGTATCTATTACCTAAACGTTTGGACGAAGAGGTAGCGAGACTGCACCTGGACAAGCTTGGAGTTAAGTTGACATCGTTGACGCCGGACCAGGCAGACTACATAGGGGTACCGGTAGAAGGACCATTTAAGCCTGACCATTATCGGTACTAAGTTCGGGCCGATAAGCACTGAGCGGCCCTCAGGAGTAGCTGGACGCCGATAGCCTTGGGTCAATGGCCGTGTTCCAAAAACTTCTGCGCGCCGGTGAGGGTAAGAAGATCCGGGCGCTTGAATCGCTCGTCCCTGAAATAAATGCCGTAGAGGTTGACTACGAGAAGCTTTCAGACGATGAGTTGCGAGCTAAGACGGGTGATTTCAAGCTTGAAATTGATCGTGGAGCAGACCTGAATGACATTTTGATAGATGCGTTTGCTGTGACTCGTGAGGCTGCGCGACGAGTTATCGGGCAGCGCCACTACGACGTCCAACTTGTAGGCGGCGCGGCATTGCATTTCGGATGGGTCGCTGAAATGCGCACCGGTGAAGGTAAAACGCTCGCGTCTACGTTGCCGGTATACCTCAACGCGCTATCGGGCAATGGCGTACACATCGTTACCGTCAATGATTACCTCGCGACGAGAGATGCGGAGTGGATGGGGCGCGTTCATCAATTCCTTGGGCTTGAGGTTGGGTTGGTCGTTCCGGGCCAGACAGATCCTGAAGTGAAACGAAAGCAATATCTCGCAGATATCACCTACGGCACGAACAACGAATTCGGGTTTGATTATCTCCGAGACAACATGGCTCCAGCAAAAACCCAGCAGGTTCAGCGCGGTCATAACTATTGCATTGTCGATGAAGTGGACTCGATCCTGATTGATGAAGCTAGAACCCCGCTCATTATTAGTGGTCGGTTAGCGGACGCAGCGAAGCTATATGGACAATTTGCGCAAATAGCTCGCACCATGACACGCGATGTGGATTACGAAGTCGAAGAGGACAAACGAAATGTTGCTGTCCTTGAGCCTGGAATCGAAAAAGTCGAGCGGGCCTTGAACATCGACAACCTGTACGACCAAGTTTCATCGAACCTTGTTCATCAAATGAGCGCAGCTTTAAAAGCGAAAGAGTTGTATCGCCGTGACCGTGATTACGTTATTCAAAACGGGGAGGTCCGGATCGTTGACGAATTCACAGGTCGTATCCTTGAAGGACGCCGATGGAGCGAAGGCCTCCACCAGGCGGTGGAGGCCAAAGAAGGCGTAAACATCAAGGCCGAAAACCAGACTCTTGCGACGATAACCCTCCAAAATTATTTCCGGTTATATGACAAACTTGCCGGAATGACGGGCACGGCTACGACCGAAGCCGCCGAGTTTGGTAACACCTATGGCCTCGATGTTGTGCCGATTCCAACCCATAGGCCACTCAAAAGACAAGACCACGCCGATCTTATTTACAAGACGGAAGCATCCAAAATCGATGCTGTGGTTGATGACATCGAAGAACGGAGAGCTACTGGACAGCCAATTTTGGTTGGAACAGTAAGCGTTGAAAACAGTGAAAAGATTTCTCGAGCCTTGGATCAACGAGGGATAAGCCACAACGTTCTCAACGCTAAGGAGCACCATAGAGAGGCTGACATTGTCACCCAAGCAGGACGCCTGGGTGCGGTAACGGTTGCGACCAATATGGCGGGTCGAGGTGTCGACATTCTGTTGGGCGGCAACCCAGAGGGACTCGCTCGCCAAGATCTATATCGAGACGGGAAAGACCCTGACGATGAAGCCAATAAGGACACTTTGGCCGCCAAGGTCGCCCAACACGAACCTGAATGCACAGCCGAAGGTGTCAAGGTGTTAGAAGCCGGAGGACTATACGTCCTTGGCACGGAAAGGCATGAATCGCGTCGAATTGACAATCAGTTGCGTGGACGTTCCGGACGGCAAGGAGATCCTGGGGCGAGCCGATTTTATTTATCGCTCGAGGATGACCTAATGCGGATGTTTGCGAGCGGGGCAATGAATTGGGTGATGGACAGAGCTCTGCCCGATGACACACCTATCGAAGCGAACATGGTTACTAAAGCTATTGAACGAGCACAAAACACGGTTGAGCAGAAGAACGCAGAGATACGGAAGAACGTTCTCAAATACGACGAGGTAATGAACGAGCAACGCAAGGTGATCTACGCGCGTCGCGCACAAATACTTGAGGGCGAAGACTTAAGAGAAGATTCTCTTGAGTACATCGAATCAGCAGTTGGACAGGTCGTCGACCAATTCTGTGTCGAAGAATCAAGTTCCGAATGGGACTTGGAAGCCATGCATGCCGAGATAGTTACATTCTGGCCTACCGAACTTGACGTTGAGGCAATGGCCGCAACCAGTGACGTCGTAACCCTCGAACAAACAATGGTTGACGATGCTGTCCAGTACTTCGAAGCTCGAGAAGCTGAGCTTGGTGAATCGACGATGCGCGAGGTGGAACGACAAGTGCTCCTCCGGATTATCGATCAACGCTGGCGAGAACACCTGTATGAAATGGATTATTTGAGAGAAGGAATACACCTGCGAGGCATAGGGCAGAAGGACCCAGTAGCTGAATGGCAACGAGAAGGATTCGAGATGTTTTCTTCGATGTTGTCATCTGTCTATAGCGACTTTGTTAAGTACGCGATGCATGCCGAAGTTGTTATTGCCGACGACCAAAGAAACCGAACTGACGGAGTTAGCTATTCATCTTCAGAAAACACCCCTGAACTAAGTTCGATGGCAGCGCCGCCGAAATCACCCGTTCCAAGTCAGACCGCTAAACCAAGTCAGGTAGTTCGGACCGAACAGGAAAAAATTGGACGGAACGATCCGTGCCATTGTGGGTCGGCTAAGAAGTTCAAACATTGTCACGGTCGTTAACCATCGAGATTGCCAATGTCGGATAAATCAGAGATTTTCGAAGAACTTGAACGACGAGTGGCTGAAGCCCACGTCTATTTGAGGATCGACCAAGCGCGCGAAGAATTAACTCAGCTTGAGTCGCGAGCCTCGAGCCCCGACCTGTGGGATGACCAAGACGAAGCCCGAAAAATAACGGGCCGACTAGCAAACATTCGAGACGATATTGATCGGTGGGAAAAGGTCCGTAGCGAATTAGACGACGCGGCGATCCTTGAGGTGCTCGCCAGAGAAGAAAATGATGAATCAGTTGATGATGAAATTGATTCATCGATTGCGTCTCTAGAACGTCAGCTAGACGACATCGAACTTCTGGCGTTATTCAACGGCGAACATGACGAAAACGACGCGGTTTGTGAAGTTCATTCAGGCGCTGGAGGTACCGACGCTTGCGACTGGGCTGAAATGGTTCTGCGAATGTACCTCCGCTGGGCTGAGAGCAAAGGCTTCTCCATAGAAATTCAGGAGGCAACCGATGGTGGAGAGGCGGGAATAAGTTCTGCCACCTTCATCGTCAAGGGTCGTTTTGCTTTTGGCTTCTTACAGGCCGAACGTGGCGTCCATCGGCTAGTCAGGATTTCGCCATTTGATGCTCAAGCTCGACGCCACACTGCGTTCTGTTCGCTTTCTGTTGTGCCATTTTTCGACGAGGTGTCGGACGAAGTAGTCATCGATGAAAAAGACCTTCGCATCGATACCTATCGGTCATCTGGCGCAGGGGGTCAGCACGTTAATGTGACCGATTCAGCCGTAAGGATTACTCATCTGCCAACAGGCACTGTGGTCGCGTGCCAAAACGAACGTAGCCAGCATCAAAACAAAGATCGTGCGATGCAGATGTTGGCAGCAAAGCTGGCTGATTTGCAGAGACAAGAACGCGAAGCCGAACTTAATGAACTTGCCGGCGAGCAACGGGATGTGGCTTGGGGAAGCCAAATTCGTTCATACGTTCTTCACCCTTACCAGCAGGTGAAGGACCTTAGGTCCAATATGGAAGTAGGGAATGTCGAGGCTGTGTTAGATGGAGATCTTGATTCCCTAATGGAAGCGTTCCTCCAATGGCAGCGGAGCCAACGAGATTCTGACAGCCAAACCTAAGGATCCTTGGTTCCGCTGACGCTAACGACGGCCGATCCTGTCGTACGCTGGGGATGTCCCGCATTGGTTAAAAATTTTTCGCTGGTTGGCTTCTTCACATGATTCGTCTCGACAACGTCACCAAAATTTACAAAGGTGAAACTCACGCGGTCGATGGCGTGACTCTCAATATAGAAAAAGGAGAATTTGTTTTCTTGGTCGGAGAGTCTGGATCAGGAAAGTCGACGATGTTGCGATTGCTCACGGCTGAGGAACCAGCGACTCAAGGAGATGTTCACGTCGCTGGAAAAGATCTATCGCGAATTAGTAAGTGGAGAGTTCCTTACCTTCGACGCAACATTGGCTCGGTTTTCCAAGATTTCAAGTTGCTGCCCCAAAAGACCGTGTATGAAAACGTCGCTTTCGCTTTAGAAGTAATCGGACGACCCAGAAATATCATCAGCACCCAAGTTCCGGCCATCCTCGAACTCGTTGGCCTTTCACATAAGCAGCAAAGTTTCCCTGATGAGCTTTCGGGTGGTGAGCAGCAACGAGTTTCGATAGCTCGCGCCTTCGTTAATCGACCCCTGATTCTTTTGGCCGATGAACCAACCGGCAACCTAGACCCCAATACTGCCCAAGAGATAATGCGCTTATTGGACCGCATTAATAGGACAGGTACGACCGTAGTTATGGCAACGCATGATCAAACCATTGTCGATCAGATGAGGCGCCGAGTCATTGCTCTCCGAGCGGGACAAGTTGTTCGAGATGAACAGCAAGGAGTGTACGCGTAGTCGTGGCTGGCTTCTTAGGCCGAGCCGGTTACTTCTCTCGAGAAACCTGGCTTAATGTTCGCAGAAATCTAACGTTGACGGTCGCCGCGATTTTGACGGTAGCGGTTGGGGTCATGTTGGTTGGCTTGGGTCTGATGGCTCGATACGCGAGTTCTAACGCTCTAGGACGGTGGCAGGGAGGCGTCCAGTTCGAGATATTTCTCGAACCTGATATCGCTGGGGGGCAAATAGATGCTCTGGGCGAAGAACTAAGAAATCATCCAGATATTGAAAGAATCCAATTCGTTACACAAGACCAGGCGTTTGCCTTGCTCGAAGAGATGTTGGCTGACGAACCGGAGTTGTTAGCTGAGGTTTCAGTTGAGAGTCTTCCACCTTCATACCGGGTTGTTCCTAGGATCGCCGAAGGTGAAATCATTGAGTCATTAGCCGCGCAGTTTCGCCAAAGACCGGGCGTATATTCGGTGGAGACTGGAAGACAACAAGTCGACGCGATTCGCGAGTGGTTCAACTCGTTTCGTTGGATTGTTCTCCTAATGTCGATAGTTCTTGCCGCTGCGAGCGCGATGCTGATTTTCAACATGATTCGCGTAGCTATGTTTGCGCGTCGTCGAGAAATTGAAGTGATGAAGCTAGTTGGTGCAACGAATAGCTTCATCCGACTTCCGTTCATTCTTGAAGGCATGCTGCATGGTTTAGCGGGCGGCGTGGTGGGAGCCATAGCCGCCGGTGCGTTGCGAAGTCACGTTGAGGAGCTATTTGGTCGCTCCGAAATATTGGCATTCTTTCGTTCTTTCACGGTCACGTCTGGGCAGTTCACTACAGCAACCATTGCCACAGTTCTCATGGGAGTGGTTGTGGGTGCATTGGGATCAGCTTTTGCAGCTGGCCGTTTCTTAGATGTCTGACAGTGGTTCGACGCTTGATCAAGTTTTTTGTTACGGGACGTTGCTTCCAGGGCAAGAACGATGGCAGTTCTTAGAACCGTTTGTGTTGGAGTCCGAACCCGACCAAGTAACGGGCCGTTTATATGACACTGGGCTTGGCTATCCCGCTGCCTACTTTGACCGGGGTGGGGTTGTTCATGGAATCCGATTTCACCTAGACCCACATCGGTTGGAAGAAGCCTTGTCGATGCTCGATGAAATCGAAGGGGCAGTTGAAGGTATGTATCACCGGGTAGCAGTGGTCACCGGGACGGGGGTGAAGGTGTACGCCTACCAGTATGGCGGGGAGGGTTTAGGTCTCACGGATTTACCTTCAGGCAACTGGCTCAGCCGATGACCTAGCGAGTTACAGTGTTCGTCGTTGTCGCAACTTGATGAGCAATGCAAAGGACCCCAATGCCACAATTCAACACTCTCCGTTATGAAGTAGCTGATCACATCCTGACTCTTACGATGAATCGACCTGAGCGTCTCAATGCGTTTAACAGCCAGATGCAAAGGGAATTCCTTGAAGCTCTCGACCACGCTGATGCCGATGACGAAATTCGAGTTGTGATTGTTACTGGTGAAGGCAGGGGTTTCTGCGCTGGCGCTGATCTTGAAAAAGGTGCTGAAACCTTTGATTATGACAATCAGACCGATGAAGCTAAAGAAGAACGAGCATCTAATGAAGGTCGTAAAGACGGAGACAACTCCTGGATGCGCGATGGCGGGGGCCTTCTTTCGTTAAGGATCTATGAGTTCAATAAGCCGATAATCGCGGCAATCAACGGTCCCGCCGTCGGTGTTGGAGTCACGATGACGTTGCCGATGGACATTCGCATAGCATCTTCAGCGGCAAGAATCGGTTTTGTTTTTAGTCGCCGCGGAATCGTGCCAGAAGCCTGTTCTTCATATTTTTTGCCTCGAGTAGTTGGGGTGAGCAAAGCGCTTGAATGGGCATATAGCGGCAAAGTCTTCGAAGCCGAAGAAGCACTTGATGGCGGTTTAGTGCGCAGTATTCATGAACCCGAGGACTTACTCCCGGCGGCGCGCGCTATAGCCTCGGAAATAGCAACAAATACCTCAGCGATTTCTGTGACCATGATTCGACACATGATGTGGCGGATGCTGGGAGCTGACCATCCAATGGAAGCCCATAAAGTCGATAGTCGAGGCATCTTCCATCTTGGGCAGGGGGCTGATGCCCATGAAGGAGTGGTGTCCTTTTTGGAGAAACGACCGCCAGATTTCAGTCTGAAAACCAGCGAAGATATGCCTGAGTTTTTCCCCTGGTGGGATGAACGACACTTCGAGTGACGTTCGATAGGTACTGGATCATCTAGCTTGGCTTGATGGCAGAGCACGTCTTAGATCTTTCGACTCGTTTTATTGATACCGGCCAAGTCGACGGCCCCCCCAATCGGGTTACTCACGAATTAAGCGAACTAGCCGACGACATAGCGTTAGTGGAATCGTTCAGTCACGTATTAGTCGTTCGAACCGAAGATGGGCTTGTGGCTTTTGACTCGAGCGGACCAGCTAGCGGAAGTCGCGTCTTAGAAAGCCTTAGAGCTTGGAGCAAAGATCGAATCCACAGCCTTGTATATACCCACGGTCATATAGATCATGTAGGTGGAAGCGGAGCGATAGCAGCAGAAGCTGAACGACTAGGTAATGAACCTCCCGAAGTCATCGGTCATGCAAACTTGCCTTTACGGCTTGATCGTTACAGGGCAACAAACGGTTACAACAAGGTGATCAACGCTCGACAGTTTGGTGGACTACCAGTTTCGACACTTGAAGGGGCAGCCGGAAAACTGTCCTTCGTTCCTGATGGAACTCTTGACCTCACCATCGAATACGACCAGATGTTGACCATTTCTGTGGGCGAAATGGAATTAGAGCTTCACCACGCCATGGGAGAAACTGATGACCACACATGGACATGGCTGCCCCAGCACAAAATGATTTCCGCCGGAGACCAGTTCATATGGAATTTCCCTAACTGTGGCAACCCCCAAAAAGTTCAAAGGTATCCATTGGAATGGGCTCAGTCTTTGCGCGAAATGATGGCGACTGATGTCGAGCTTTTCGTTCCGGCACACGGGCTTCCGATCTCCGGTCATGATCGAATTCTTTCCTGTCTAGAAATAGTTGCCTCTACCCTCGAAGAGCTCGTGGAGGACGTACTCTCGGCGATGAACTCGGGAGCAACGTTGAACGACATCGTGGCGTCAGTGGAAGTCAACCCTGAACTATTAGAACTCCCATACCTTCGACCGCTTTACGATGAACCAGAGTTCGTCATCCGCAATATATGGAGGCTTTACGGAGGATGGTGGGATGGAAAACCTTCACATCTTAAACCTGCCGCTGATGACCTCTTAGCAGTAGCGCTTTGCGAAATGGTGGGGGGAGCGTCGGTTCTAGCTGAACGAGCAAGGCAGTTTGCTGACAAAGGCGAATTTCGAGTTGCTTCGCATTTGATTGATATGGCAAGTGACGCGGCACCTGAGTCGAACGACGTCCATGAAATTAGAGCCTCTATATATATGGACCGTAGAGCCGAAGAGTCTTCTTTGATGGCAAAAGGCATTTTCGAATCGGCGGCGAATGAGTCACGCCAAGCGGCTGGTCAACCAATCGAACCCAGACGACGAGCCTTATCGCTTGAGTGATGACTGGTCAGGTAGTTGTTGCAGTCGATAGCAGATCTTGGGTCGAAGTTGAGAGAGTTCTCGGACCAGGGTCGTGGGTGTTTCTTCGCGACGATCGTTGGGTAGCTAACTATGAGGTTGAAAGCGAAGACGTTGCGAGGGAATTTGTCGCTCAACTGAGAGCTGAACAGCATCCCGCCGTAACAGGACCACCGGACTCAGCTCGAGCGGTGGCTTGGAATAATTGGAACCGCCCAACACGAGTGGGAAGCAGGGCTGAAGTTTGTTTTCCATGGGTGTCTTCTGAAGCAGAAATAGTTATCGAGATAGACCCCGGCTTGGGTTTTGGTGTTGGTGATCACCCATCTACTCGGTTGTTGCTGGAGGAATTGGATCTCAGGATCAACGAAGACGACTCGGTGCTAGATGTGGGATGTGGGTCAGGTGTTCTGGCCATCGCCGCAGTTTGTTTCGGGGCCCGCGATGCTTTCGGAATCGATGTTAACGAAGAAGGTTTGATAGCAGCGGAAGCGAATGCTCGAAGAAACGGAGTGGCTGACAATGTTCAGTTCTCCTCAGTCGAGCTGACTGGAGTGAGACGTAAGTACGACGTGGTGCTTGCCAATATTCATGATGAGACGTTGCGTCGGATAGCTGATGATCTCGTAGCCCGTCTCGCACCATCGGGCTGGCTGGGACTAAGCGGAGTGTCACCAGGCCAAGTTTCGCGTCTTCGTTCAGCGTTCCCGAATATCGATTTTGAAGAGGTCAAGGAGATAGCGGAATGGAATGCACTGATCGGGCGGGTCAATATCGAATAACCTAAAGGTCACCACGAAAGCTGGAGATCGAAATGCATGTAGGTATGAGCGTCATATTTCAAAATCCGGGAGAACGAGTCCCAGATCAACAGGTCTACCAACAGGATCTAGCATTGGCGTTGCAAGCTGAAGGACTTGGATTCGACTCGGTGTGGAGTGTCGAGCATCACTTCACGAGTTACACGATGTGCCCAGATGTTCTGCAATTTCTGACATATATGGCAGGAGCTACCCAGTCGATTCAATTGGGGTCGATGGTCTGTGTGTTGCCATGGCATGACCCTTTAAGAGTGATTGAACAGATATCGATGCTGGACAACCTTTCAGATGGTCGTCTGATCCTCGGATTGGGTAGAGGTACAGGAAAAGTTGAATTTGACGGATTTAGAAGTGAGATGGCCTCGGCCCGCCTTCGCTTTAAGGAATCGACTGAAATGGTGCTCAACGCGATCGAAAATGGATACGCGGAATATCACGGTGAGGTCATAGATCAACCTCGAGTTGATATTCGTCCCCGGCCGATCAAGTCGATGCGAGGTAGAGCATACGCTGCTGCTGTCTCACCAGATTCTGCTCGGATCATGGCGGAGATGGGCGTTGGAATCTTGATCGTTCCTCAAAAGCCGTGGAAAGCGGTTCGCCAAGAACTTCAGGATTACAGAGAGATTTATCGTGATGCCAACGGAGAAGAGCCACCGCCACCAATGGTCGCTGGCTGGACGTTTGTTGATGAAAACGCTGACCGTGCCGAAGAGAAAGCGCGCGAGTTTATTGGTGGATATTGGGACACCATTATCGACCACTATGAGTTCGACAAACCTCACCTCAAAGACACCCCAGGATATGAGCACCACGGTCAGATGTATGACCGTTTAAAGGCGCCAGGTGGTTTGGAAATGATGACGGATTTCTTTGTCGACCTTCAGTTGTGGGGAACTCCTGAACAGGTCTATGACAAGATCGTCGATCTGCAAGAGCAGACATTCATGGATGGCTATATGGGCGTATTCAGCTTTGCAGGAATGGAACATGCTGAAGCTGATCGCAATATGAAGCTTTTCGCTCGAGAGGTAATGCCGGAGTTACAGGCTTTAGCTCCTGTGCATGAGCGGCTGGGACTTCCTGCTTAATTCACCTCTGTTTGAGGTTTGCGGTCAAGAAGCGTCAACAACAGTCCTCCTGTGGCGAAACAGGAGGCCAGGACAAGCGCGGGTCGGAAAGAACCTGAGGTATCCGCGATGATCCCGCCCAGTTGAGGACCGACCGCGAGCCCTGCGCCAAAAACAATCGTCAATACTGCATAAGCGGCACCAAACGCTTCAGCTGATAACTGGCCGCTCACTTTCGCCGTAATGTTGACCACGACCCCAGTGAAAGCCATCCCAAAAATTAGGGTAGACACAGGAGCGGCGACAGGATGGCCAGTGGCGATTAGAGCGCAGCTAACGGTTAAACAGCTGAAAGATACAACCTGAGCAGAGCTTCTTCCGATGCGGTCGCTTAGCCATCCCATAATTGGCCCACCCAAAGCTAGGCCTATTCCGATTAACGCGAATGTGAGCGAGGCGGAACGCTCTTTAAATCCGGCATCTTCTTCTAGCAACGCCGCAGAAAACGTCATCGCGAGCGAAACACCGACAGCAAAAAATCCATAAGTCAGACAGAGGTTGAGCCACCCAGGAACCTGTTTCAGCGTCTTTGGGCTCAGGCCAGAGCTATTAGGCGGAGCTGATGGAGTTTTGACAGTGAGAACTAATAACCCAAGGGCCGCTATCCCGATAATGGTCTCTAGGCCGTAGACAGTGCGCCAGTTCGTAATCGCTGCATCAAATGTGCACGCGGTGAAAAAACCGATGCCTACCCCGGTAGTGACCCAACCTATGGCCAGACCTCTTCGATCGGGTCCCAAAATGTTGGTGGCTAAGGCTGGGGTAGTAATCCAGACGCCTGCGGCAGCGAAGCCTGTTAAGAATAGGGCTAGGAGGGCCGTGAGACTATTTGGTGCCCAACTAAGTAGCAGTAAACCAATCACTACTCCGGCTAGGCCGTATTTGACGGTCTTGATGAGTCCAAGTTTTCCGATCGTCAGCGCAACAGCTAGAGAACCAATGAGGTAGCCGACGAGGTTTAGAGAACCAATTCCGCCGGCCATTGTGTTTGAAAGACCGAAGTCGTCGCGAATCTCGATGTAGAGAACTGAGTAGGTGAAACGTCCAAATGATTGAGATACGGCGGTAGCGATAACCAAAGCGGATAGCGCAACAAGTTTTTTCACTCGTGGGGCCAAGTAATTCTTGGCGTTGGCGGACGAGTTCCGTAGATGGTTTCGGTGGTTACAACTCGTCGCGGTGAATTGGGATCGGCGAAACTTGCAACGTCGCGGTAAATGACATCCCGATCGTTGTCATCTCCGAAAAAGCGTTCTTTCATAGACTCGATTGATTCGAAGCTGACAAGAGCGAATCCGTCGATTTCGGGACCGCTGAGAGTTCGGGTAACGCTGAGTTGCGTGTAATCCCACATACCAGGGTGATGTTGGAGGGCCAGGGGGGCGTGAACGTCTCGCCAGTGAGCATCTGATTGTTCGTGTGTCAGGGTGGGGTGGTGCAGCAAAGGAAAAATCGCGGTTACGCCGGGTGAGAGAGCTCCGCTTTCGACCCTGGTGGTGCGCTCACGGATGACCCGGCTAAACACTAAGTACATGCCGTTTCCAGCTGCTGCATTCAAATCTTGCGGGTTATCAGTAACGCACCTGACCAGTGTGCGAAAAGGCAAAGTTCGTTCGTCGTTGGGGTCAGCCAAATAGCAGACTCCATCTAAGTTGGAAGAAGCGTTTACTGCTGCCTCAATATCGTTACCTACGGCGACTATTTCGAACATTCCCCCAGTCTCGCATGCCCGTTAATGGCGTGTGAGCTAGATCACTCATTTGGAAAAGCGGCGAACCTTGAGGGTTGGGCTATCTGCCTTGGAACTTTGGATCCCGCTTATCTAAGAATGCGGCGACTGCTTCTTTGGTGTCTTGGGTGTAAAAGTTAATCGTTTGAGCCATTCCCTCTGCTTCGAGAGCTGACTTAAAGTCGTTGCTTGCGTTCAGTGTCAACATTCGTTTGGTCATGGCTAACGCTAACGGTGGCCCTGCTGCTAGGCGGTCAGCCCAGTCATTCGCTTCGGAGTCCAACTGATCGTGAGGTACGACCTTGTTCACAATGCCGAACTCGGCCGCCTGTTCGGCGGAAATAACATCAGCGAAGAAAGCTAATTCCTTTGCTCGATGCAGTCCTATGAGCCTAGGCAGAACCCATGTGCCGCCAAAGTCGACGCTTAAACCGCGTCGGGCAAAAATTTCGCTGAACCGAGCTTGGTCACTCGCCAGAATTAAGTCGCAAGCAAGGGCCATATTCATGCCGGCTCCTGCTGCTACTCCGTTCACCTTCGCAATCACTGGAACCATAATTGAATAAAGCGCTTCTACGGTCTGGTGGATCAAGTTCATGGAAATCAGTTGATGCCGATCGCGCCCTTGTCCTCCTAGGTCAGCTCCACTGCAGAAGGCATCTCCGGCGCCAGTCATTATTACAGCGCGGACCTCTGGGTCGACCGCGAGGGCATTCCAGGTGTCGCGCAGTTCGTCCCACATGACGGCGTTGGCGGCATTCTTCTTTTCAGGGCGATTCATTGTGACTGTCACTACGCCGTTGTCTGCGGCGTCAATTATCAAAGTTTCGAGCTCTTTTGAATTCATGTGATCACCATACGCTTACTTCAGCCTGTCGCGCTCTTAGAACTTCTCTGCTTTGTAGATCAGCTCAACAAAAATGGAAGTAATGCGTCAAGAAAACCTGAAGTGTTTTGTCCGTGGACATTGTGGCCGCTATCGGGGACGGTTTGGAGTTCTCCGTGAGGTAGGGCTTGAACGAAACGGTGTGCTGCTTCTGGGGTGAGTACGTTTGAATCTGCGCCTCTGATGACCAAGGTCGGTTGTGATATTCCAACGGTATCTTCAATCGAAAACCGGTCACTTGTCTCTCGTTGATTTTGAGTTGTAGCTAAACGTGGGCCGTGGTCTCGTTTACTTATAAATTTTCCGTCTGCTCGTTGGAGAAGGTTGTATTTAACCGTCCGCTCTATGTGCTCTCTAGATCGGTAAGGATCATACTTTTGTACATTTTGTATAAAGGCTTCGAGATCTTCAAACTCTCGATTCTCGGTCACAAAATTTCGGATGCTTTTGGTGCCGGCATCGGACAGTTCAGGCCCGATATCAACCAAAACGAGGCGTTGTAGGAGGTGAGGCTCTTGAAGGGCTAGCCGTAGTGTGTTCATTCCTCCCATGGAATGGCCGAGAACGGTTACCGAATCAATATCTAGTTCAGACAACACGGAGGAGGCGTCGGCCGCCATCGCGTGTGATGAATAGTCGGCGTCTCGAGCCCATTCGCTATCGCCGTGGCCTCGTTGGTCTAGCGCGATTACGTGGAACCGATCTGCGAGATGAAGGCTGACTAAATCCCAAGAGTGAGCAGACTGATTACCACCGTGGAGCAAAAGTAAGTGCGGTAATGATGGGGAGCCCCACTCCAACAAATGAAAACGTTGATGTCTGGCTACGACGTTCCTAGAGAGATAGCTGATCTGCTTGTCGTATGGGATGCCTAAGTCGTCTGCGCTTTGACAAAGACTCAGGAACTCCTGAGTAGTGGTCATGTCCAGCGGAGTGTTGGAGGATGAAAAATCGTTGAGATAGGGCATGGCAGCTCAGATTCGACCAAGGTTAAGGTCAAGATAACCACGAGAAATATTTGCGTGGAGAGTATCTGTGGGTCCTTCCGCTAATCGGCTGGCTCTAACCCGTCGAAAGATGGAAGCAAGTGGGTGGGATTCGATAAGGGCTTCACCTCCAACGATTTGGATCGCGATATCAGTTAGTTCGGCGATAGTTTCCGAAGCCAGAATCTTTGAAGCCATGATTTCGTTTACACAGTTTTCACCAGCTTCTATAAGGCGCGCTGTCCTGTACACGGAACTGCGCGCCGCGAAGGCATGAGTGCGCATTCGGCCAAATTTCACGCGAGTTTCATGGTTGGGGTTTAAACCGTTTTTACTCGATGCGAGGTTGTTGGCGACAAGGTCACAAACGAAGTGATTTAAACCAATGCAGTTGGCCGCTATGGCCATCCGAACCGAGTTGACCTGCTCGAGTGCTCTGCTCATCCCCGTTCCGGCTTCCCCGATTAGGTGGCTCTTGGGAACGCGAACGTCAGTAAATGTAAAACTTGCGTGATGGCTTCCGTCAACAGAGCTGAAGGCCGTTTGTAGCTCTACCCCTGCTCGACTGGTCTCTATCAAGACCATCGCTGGACCTATATCTTCTACCTCAACCAGCGTATTGATGAAGTCTGCATTTGAGCCACCCGTGACATATGACTTGGCACCGTTGATTACTAGTTCTTCACCTTCTGATTGTGCCCAGGTGTGCCGCTGAGCATCTGGAGGCTCAGTGAAACCGAAACCACTCTCTGCGTCTCCTGACAAGTAAGGGTCAAGAAACTTTTGTTTTATTTCTTCGGAAGCTTTAGTCAGCAAACCTGGACTCGGACCAAAAATTCCGGGTAAGTGCCCAACATTCTTGATTGCTAAGGACTCGCGGGCAATGGTCAGTTCCATCGCTGTTCCTCCAAGACCTCCATATTCGATGGGTTGGGTTAGATGAAAAATCCCTGCTCGTTTGGACTTGTCTCTTATTTGAAGCTGAACCTTTTTGGGGTCTGAAGAGTTCAGTTCCAGTTCTGATATTTGTTGAGCGAGAGAATCTGCTCGTTGTCGAAGTTCATTCTGTTCTTCGGTTAAAAAATCTGGCACCCCTGAACGGTAGCCGGATAAATGGATTAATGAATTCTTCGGTCTAATCTCAGATGATGAACAAACTTGAAGGAAAGACGGCCGTTGTTACTGGGGCAGCCTCAGGTATGGGTTTGGCAATGGCCAGACGCTTTGCCGTAGGAGGAATGAACGTCGTTCTTGCTGACATCAATGAATCGAAACTCAACGATGCAGTAGATGAGATTCGAACGACTGGAGGACAAGCTCAGGGGGTAGTGACTGATGTCTCCCTGGAAGCTGACAACATCAAGTTGTTGGATGCTGCGGTTGATACCTACGGAACGGCAGACGTCGTTTGCTTGAACGCTGGAGTGCAAGGCTCTATCGGTCGCTCGTGGGCGTTGTCGAAGGACGATTACAGCTGGACTCTAGGAATTCTTTTAGACGGAGTGATCCACGGGGTCAGAACTTTTGTTCCCGAAATGGTCGAACGAGACGAAGGTCATGTTGTGCTAACAGCGTCCATCGCAGGACATATTTCGTCGCCGTTTGGGGCTCCGTACAATGTGGCGAAACATGGTGTCGCAACTTTGGCTGAAACTCTTTTCCATGAGCTCAGAGTTGAAGGGTCCAATGTAGGAGTGACGTGTCTGTGTCCGGGGTTTGTGAACACGAATATCGTGAACGACACAGCATCGCGGCCAGCAGGATCCGTAGGTTCAGCCATTGACGACAGAGGCGACCAGATGCTTGAACTCACTCAGCGGGTATTAAGCGCTGGTCTTGATCCAGAAGTTGTTGGTCAACAAGTCTTTGATGCGGTTGTTAACAATCAGTTCTGGCTCTTCACGGATGACAATTGGGATGCCCCAATCATGGCTAGAGCCAATGAGGTCGTCACCAGGGGTTTGCCGCGTTTTCGTGGAGAAGGACAAGGCGATAGGTCTATTTAGGCGGCTGATGAATTTTCAGCACTTGGGACGTGAGATGTGTCAAGGTGAGATGCGCTAAACCGATTATTTGGAGGCAACAATGCGAATAGGTATCTTCAGCGGCCCTGCTGGCAAACTATTCAACGTAGAAGAGGCAACTCAGGATGCCCGGGATGCTCAGGCAGCTGGATTTCCTTCTTACTGGCTGCCGCAAATGCCTATGGGCGTTGACGCGTTGACAGCGTTGAGCCATATAGGGGCTTCAGTGCCTGATATCGAATTGGGTACCGCTGTGATACCTACCTATCCGCGACATCCGATTGTCATGGCCCAACAGGCCCTATCTGTAACTTCCATCATCGGAGATCGCCTCGCGCTCGGTATTGGTTTGTCGCACAAGCCAGTTATCGAGAAACAATACGGATACGAGTTTGATAAACCAGTTCGTCACTTGCGTGAATATCTTGAAGTCTTGAACCCACAGTTACGAGAAGAGCCCGTCCGTATGGAAGGTGAAACTCTTACCGCTCGTAACCCAGCGATGGGTTTGGGGGCACCGGTTCCTCAGGTTCTGGTCGCAGCCTTGGGGCCGCAAATGCTCCGTTTAACGGGCCGGCTTGCTGATGGCACCATCACCTGGATGACAGGTAATAAAACGTTGGCTGAGCTGACTGTTCCTGAAATTTGTGAATCAGCTGAAGAAGCAGGGCGACCCAAGCCCCGGGTTCTAGCTGGCCTGCCTGTCTTATGCACCGATGACCTTGATGCAGGAATGGAACGAGCGTCCAAAGTTTGGCAAATGTACGGCACGTTGCCGAGTTATCGGTCGATGCTTGATCGGGAAGGTCTGGCTGGGCCCGAAGACATAGCCATTGTTGGCAACGAAGCCGAGATAAAAGACAGATTGCAGGCAACGATTGACGCGGGTGCCGATGATGTAATTGTCGCGGAGTTTGGCGGAAACCCTGATGAACGGCAAAGGACACGTGAAGCGTTAGCTGCCTTAGTCTGAACAGGTTAAATGGGTTTGCTGAGAAGTCCCGTTTCAGATTTTTTGAGCAAGAGTTCGTGGTCGTGAATTAACCCAGGACGTCGCTACGCCACCTTCGGGGTTTGATGGTGACCTTGGCTTCTTCGTGACCGGGAAACGCATCCGCGTAGCCGTTTCCGAGCTCTTCGCCGAGATATCGGATAGCGATGTCGCGCAGCAGGGTGTCGCGACCTTCGTCCGTTAATGCTTCAACTGTTACTTCACCTTCAGCTGTTACATACCGATAGGGGAGTTGTTCATCTTGGACGCAGATGGTCGCTGTTCCGTGACGGCGAAGCAGGATTGACTTAGCGGATGCGTAAGCCATTGCTATTTCGAAGCCGACGTCTTCGGAGTAGCGGTACCAAACAGGAGCACACAATGGACCTTTGTCAGATCGTTCGATAGCTAAGACACCCACTCGGACTTCATTTAAAAAGGCGTCGCGTTCTTCATTGGTCATCTCAGCCATCAAGACTCCTCAGTTTCCAGTTGCATAGCGAAGGGTAGCGCCGTGACAGCGAGTATGACGGTCCACCCGAGAGCTAAACGAATATCTCCCAAAGCTTCTGCCAGCGCTCCGACCAGTGGTCGTGCCGCTGCGCCTAAGAGTCCGCTAACTCCAAAAACCACGCCCACCGTGAAGCCCGTACGCGAGTCGCCACCAATTTTGCTTGCTATGGCCAAAGAGACTGGAAATAAACCGAAACCAAAGGTCGCTATCGCGGTAACGGCGACTAAAGAGGCTGCGCCGGATGTTTGGGAGAAAACCAGAACTGAAAAAATAGTTCCGAGATTCGCGCATATGAAAAGTCTCCTTCCCCCGAAACGGTCGTATATCCGGCCGCCGACAGGTTGAGCTATAACACCGATAAACAGCATTGTTGTGAGGGTTGCTCCCGCTTTCACTTCAGTCCAGCCTTCGTCAACGAGCATCTTCACCACGAAAGTAACGAAGCTATACAGCACGGTGTTCAACAACCCGAAAGCTAGGGCGGCCATCACTATTGGTCGGCTAAGAGCGCCCTTGAGTACCGCTTCGCGGTTCGGAGTGCTTTCAGGAAGGTAAACCCAAAGACCTGATCCCGCGGCGATAATGGGAATAGCTACGATGGCCATTGCCCAACGCCAATCGAGAACAGCGATTGCCACTGTCGCTATAGCCGGGGCCAGAAAATGGCCGACTGATCCCCCCCACCCGTGGATACCAAGCATCCTTCCTCGATCGTTCGGATAGGCGTTGACGACAAAGGCTGTTGCTTGAGGGTGGTATGCCGCTGCTCCGAGACCGCAGAGAAGACTTACGACGGTTATGAACCAAAATGATGGGGCGACTGCCATTAAGAGAAACCCCGACCCCCCGACGAAGAATCCCAAACTGAGAATTAACTTTCGTCTCCCTTGCTTATCTGCGACATGGCCAATAAACGGCTGCAGCACCCCAGTAAAGAGAGTAAAGGAGAACGATAAAAGGCCAAGTTCCGTGTAGTCCAGATCCCATTCCGTAGCGAGGGCAGGCAAAAATGCTGGAAGGACAGTTGCGTAGAAGTCATTAATAACGTGGGCGGCGACAAAGGTCCCTAAAATTGCCTTAGGGGAGGACGTCATCAGGTTTCCTTGGGGACACCCGAAATAAGAACCCCTGTTGCTTCTAATTTCGCTATTTCGGCTTCTGAAATACCCAGTGAGCGCAGCAGCTCTGTGTTGTGTTCGCCTTGAAATGGTGGCAACCCGGCGTCAGGTAATTCGCAGTTGCTGAAGATCCAAGGGGGAGCGGGCACTCTCGCTGTCCCTCCTGAACGATCTTCGACCTCGCGAATCGCTCCCCGTTCGATTGCCCACTCAGATTCTGCTATTTCCGATACGGACCGGATTGTGCCCACCGCTAGACCAGCTTCACTTACCTGAGCTTCGAGTTCTTCGATGGTTCTAAACGTGAGTACCCATGAACGTATCTCCGCTAATAGGTCCTCCCAGTTATCCCGACGAAACTGTGCGTTGATAAACCGAGGATCAAGAAGGAGATCATTGCGTCTCATCATTGCGCAGTATCTCTGAAATACGAAGGTAGAAACGGGACTAGCAGCGATGGTTATTTTTTGGCCATCTGGTAGCTCAATAACTGGAGACTCGGGTGCGCTGAGTGCCAGCGGCTCGCCTTCAACGTCGATGTCTGAAAGTTCGTAACTGACGCGATCGTTGACACTGAGAAGAGATGAAACCATAGCGACATCAACGTGCTGGCCTTCGCCCGTTTGGTTTCGATGAGCCAAGGCGGCAAGGGTCGCTATGACTCCCTGTAGACCGGTGTAAACATCAGCGTGGTTATATGCATCATTTTCAGTTCGTGTTAACGCATCACCGTAGTGGCGGCCAATTATCTCGGTGAAGCCAGCTTCGGCTTGAACGGTCGGAGCGAATGCTGGCCGGTTCCGCCAGGGTCCTGACTGACCGTATCCGCTGATAGAAACCATGATGAGGTCGGGTTTTACAGTGGCCAGATCTTCGAAACCTAAGCCAAAAAGATCCAGTGTGCCGGGCCGAAAATTTTCAACCACGATGTCTGCCGTTTCAACGAGGTCCTTTACGATTTGTTGGGCTTCGGGGAAGTTCAGATCAATAGAGATTGCGCGTTTGCCGGCGTTTTGTTGAGCGAAGTACAGAGACATTGGGCCGACGTGAGGCTGCCCGCTGCGGCCTGTATCGGGTGCTGGGGGTTCAATCTTGATTACTTCTGCACCCAAATCGCGTAAGGCTTTAGTGCAGTGCGGCCCAGCAAGAACTCTAGTGAAATCAATGATCCGGATACCGGACAGGGGTGCAGTCATGTGCCTTGGAAGATCGCGGTGCCAGGCCCAGATTCGCTGAATGCTTCTAAGCCACGCTGGAGGTCTTCGGAACCCCAAACGGCTTGGCGGGCATCTTCTTGGGCTCGGTCTGCGGCTCGGATTCCGTCGTTTGATGCGATAACCGCGAGTTTTTTGATCGCGGCATAGGCGACTGTTGGTCCCGCCGCTAATTGCTGTGCCCATGACCGAGAGGCGTCATCGAGAGCATCGTCGGCAACAACAACGTTGATGACCCCCCACCGTTCAAGTAATTCAGGGTCATGTCTACGTCCGAACATAGCGATTTCTTTGCCGCGTGCCATACCCGCTCGTTCTACAACCCTTTGAACCCCACCCAATAGGGGCATTAGCCCAATGGAGGTCTCTACGAGACCGAGGCGAGCTGAACTTGATGCCATGATGAAGTCGCAGGCCAAGGCGATTTCGAAACCGCCTCCCAACGCTAAACCGTGTACAGCAGCGACTGTGGGAATAGGAAGAGATGCGAGGCGATCGAGCACCTCAACTGCGGACGCTTCATCGCTCCCTTCTGAGCTAAAGCCGTCGACATCAGCTCCGGCGGAGAAATGTTTCATGCTGCTCTTCAACAGGATCGATCGCGCACCCGATCCGGCAGCCCCTTCGAATGCTTGCAACAAACCTTCGATAAAAGCGCCGTTGAGGAGATTGTGGGGTGGCTTTGCCATCGTGACGATGGCTACAGCGCCATCCATTTCAACTTGTATGTTCGCTGTCGTTGAATCTTGGGACACCTTTTACCCTTCCAGTCGGCTCAGGGAGTCTTGCAGAGATGGACGGGTGGTGCTTAAGTCCGAAGCGTCGGCAGGTTATCTGCGTTGGGATTGGAGATAAGGATTTAGCTAGTCCTCGAACCCAACAAAGCTAGCTACTTCCTGCACTGCCCGCCTTGTTGACTTGACCTCATTCGCCACGAAATCTTGATCGGGGTAACCCATTGCTACGCAGGTCATGATCACCTGATCTTCGGGGATATTCGCGTGTTCTCGGACAACATCAGATTGCATGATTCCTTGCCCGTTGATGACGCAACCGATGCCTTTAGTGAAGGCTGCTAGTACTAAGCCATAAGTTACGGCGCCACAATCGAAGTGGCCTACGGTGTCGTGTTCGAGGGTGCGGTCGCAGGTCACTACAACCGACACAGGTGCGTCGAACTGGCGAAAGCCGCGCATCGCCCAGTCTCGACGGCGTTCTTTGTCGTCCCACCCTATGCCCATGGCTTCAAATAGTTGAACTGCAATCTCTTTTTGCCTGTCGCGATGCACACCTTCGTAGCCATGGTTTAAAGAGATTTCTCTCTGGGGGGCAGCGCCGTTGACCATTCGTTCGGTGTTGCCCTCCCGGATTAGATCCAGAGGAGCTCCGGTTAGGACGTGGAAGTGCCATGGCTGGGTGTTCATGGAGGAAGGTGCACCCGCTGCGATTTCGATGATTTCTTCGAGGACCTCTCGCGGTACAGGCTTGTCTTGGAAACCCCTGACGCTGCGACGTTCTTGAACCATATTCTTAAATGAAGCGGTATCCATCGGAAGTCCTCATTTCGTAGTTGATGAATTGAACTAAATGGAGTGCTGGTGCGTAGCCAACCTGCTGCAACATAACAGTGTCTAGGATTATTGACATGGGTCTTAGAGCTATGGGTGTGACGATCGACTGTTCAGATCCGGAATATCTCGCGAATTTTTGGTCTGAAGCAATCGGGTTCACCGAGCGAGAAGGAGACGGTGGTCCTTACATCACTATCTCTAATTCCGGGATAGATCGCGCAGTCAACCATCTGACATTTCAGAAAGTTCCCGAGGGGAAGTCATCGAAGAATCGTGTTCATCTGGACATGTTTGTAGATGACATAGCAAGTGAGGTGGATCGCCTTGTCGGTTTAGGTGCAACCGTCGTTTCCCCTGCAGGCGACCCCAGTCATCTCGGGTTCGTTGCCGTCGTTCTGTTGGACCCTGAAGGAGGAGAGTTTTGTGTAGTCGGTCGCCCAGAGCATCAGCCCGAAAGCAACGATTCCACTAGCTCCTGAACCCTTAGGGCTTCATCGAAGGTGGCGATTGTGTGTTGGTCGCCATCTATCATCCGTTCGAGCTGATGTAGTTGAGCGGCGTAGGCATCGACGCCTAGCTGTTCACGTGTCGCTGGGAAAATATCTATCCAGTCGTCTGTAGTTGCCGATTGAAGTCGGTACCAATCCCAAACTCGTAACGACCCGTCAGTGCCTCTGAAGGTCAGATCCACCACGTCTGGGCCATGACCATGGCTCGTTCCAGCCAATGTTAACGGAACAGTTTGCGATGAAAAGACAGCGAGAGCGGTCTGTTCACAGAGAGAACCATTAGGGCCGTCTTCGTATTGGACGTAACAGTTCTCGAGGGTGACTGGGCCCAGTGCGCGAGTCGCTAAGAAAATAAAGTGAGATACAACCTCTCGGATCCACCCCCCTTGATCTCTTAATCGCAGCCACTGAGCTTTCTCATGCCAGCCTCTTGGCCACTGTGAGAAGTGCAATCTCAGATCTGCTCGCAACACTTCACCGAGTTCTTGGCTGCCTAGTCGTTGTTGTAGCTCGATTGCTGATGGGGCGGAACTAAACACGAAGTTAACGCCGGCGGGAAGTCCGCTCTGATTTACGTCTGCAACGAGTTGCCTGCTTGTTTGCAGGTCAACACCCAAGGGTTTTTCACAAAAAATCGCAGTGTCGTTCGCTAAGCATTCACGTACGTATCTTTCGTGATGCATTGGAGGTACAGCGATATACACCAGATCAGATTCTGTTATCACCTCGGCTGCATTTGAAGTGATTCTGACCAAGTCTTTGTGAGATGAACAGGTATTGGGATCGATATCCCAGGCTGCGACGAGATCAAAAGCATTGTGGAGATTGAATTGTTCGACGAATCGTGAGCCAACTGTGCCGAGTCCGATGATTCCTACGCGATGGGCCATAGAGAGAGTCTGTCATCTGTTCATCGTTCACGTTGATAGCGGTTTGCGGTTTTGGGTGAACGCGGTCTTGGATTTGTGAAGCGGTATAGATTCTTAGTGTTATCTGCCAAGGGGGTCCTTATGCATACCGGTTATACAGTCGTTTTTCAGAACCCATTCAATGGTTTACCTGACCATGAGGTGTACGCCGAAGAGTTACGTCTATGCGACCTAGCTGTTGAACTCGGTTTCAAGTCTCTATGGACTGTTGAGCATCATTTTGATGACTACACAATGTGTCCTGAACCAGTTCAGTTTTTGTCGTATATGGCAGGCAAGCACCCAGATGTGCTGCTGGGGTCTGGTGTCATAGTGCTGCCTTGGCACGACCCGTTAAGAATCACCGAGGACATAGCTTTACTCGACACGATGTCTGAAGGGCGGATGATCTTAGGGATCGGACGCGGTTTGGCGCGAATCGAATATGAGGGCTTCAGAGTTGACATGAACTCTTCGCGTGAACGCCTCGTGTCGTATGCCGGACTGGTCTTGGATGCTCTTGAGTCAGGGAAAATGGAATACGACAACGAATTCGGTACGCAACCATTGCGCGAAATTCGACCTCGACCCAAGAACTCGTTCAAGGGACGGGCGTATGCGGCTGCAGTCTCACCAGAGTCAATGCCTTTAATGGCGAAACTTGGCTATGGGGTGCTGGTTATCCCTCAAAAACCTTGGGCAGTAGTCCAGCAAGACTTGGCGGAATACAACCGGGTATATGAAGACGTCAACGGAGAACCAGGGCCTCCGCCTTTTTGTGGTGGATCAGTCTTTGTGGACGAGAGCGCTGACCGAGCAGAAGAGATGGCTCGCAAATACATCGGCGCAAACTATGAGAGCGTGATGCGTCACTACGAGTTCCAGAAAGCGCCACATGAGGGTGTTAAGGGATATGAGTTCTACACGGGAATTAGCGGTTACATAGAGAAGCAAGGGGCAGATCGCGCAGCGCAAGACTTCGTAGATTTGATGCCTTGGGGGACTCCTGATCAAGTGTTGGAGAAGTTCGCGCACATCGACAAGGTGATTGGAATGAACGCAGTGATGCCAGGCTTTAGTTATGGCGGCATGCCATTCGCCGACGCAGAAGCCTCAATGAGGTTGTTCGCCCAAGAGTGCCTACCGGAGTTGCTTAGCTGGGAGTGTCCGCCACTTCAGGTTCCAGGAGCCAAACCCGAGTATTTGTAGTGTTTAAGCTTCGGCATCTGTAGTAGGTAAGGGCCTGGGAGGTCGCAGTGAACGGGTACGAAAATGGAATGGTCGTTGCAGCGCAACCTGAAGCTGTTGAAGCAGGGGTAGCTGTTTTAAGAGCCGGCGGTAACGCAGTAGACGCAGCGATTGCTTGTGGGCTTGTGGCTGGTGTCGTAGATCCTCAAATGTGTGGAATCGCTGGCTTCGGAAACCTGCAGGTCTATATGCGTTCAGAAGGGACCCACGAATGCATCGACTTTCACGCTAAATCACCGCTAGACACCAGAGCCGACCAGTGGGCCGACATAGTTATTGGTGAAACCAGAGACGGATTTGGATTCGTGTTGGAGGGCAACGTCAATGATGTCGGCTACCAGTCAATAGCAACGCCAGGTTCACTCAAGGCTTATTTTGAGGCGCAAACCACTTGGGGGGTGAAAGATTGGACAGAAATTGTTCAACCTGCGATCCAATGGGCAGAAAAAGGGTTCGCAGTCCGCCCTCATGTTGCTGGCTGGTGGGCAGAGGGAGCGACCATGGGTCGCGCGGACAACGTAGAACGCCTGAAACAGTCGGTTACGGGCCGCGATATTTACTTTCGGTCTGATGGGTCGCTCAAACGCGTAGGAGACCTTGTCGCTAATCCTGATATGGCAGCTACCTTGCGTCTAATTGCGGCTGAAGGTGCAGATGTTTTCTATACAGGACAGTTAGCTAGTCGGATCGCCGAAGACATGGCAGCCCACGGCGGATTACTGAACGAGCGGGACCTCGCTGAATATCGAACTACCCACAATCAGCCGATACGCACTAGCTACCGTGGACTTGATGTGGCCACCAACCACCCTCCGGGCGGCGGAGTGATGGTTTTGGAAATGCTCAACATTCTGGAGAATTTCGATTTGGCGTCCATGGGACATAACAGTGTCGAATACGTCAGAACTGTGACTGAAGCCATGAAGAGAGCGACCTCCGACAAAGACAGTTTTGTTGGAGATCCAGCACACTTCGACGTGCCTATGGAATGGCTGACTTCAAAAGAACATGCCAAAGATCTAGCGGAACTGATCCGATCCGGTGATCGGGCGAGCGTGGAGCGCTTATCGTATGAACCCCGAGATACCACTCATGTATGTGTTGTTGACAAGGATGGGAATGCGGTCTCAATGACCCATTCTTTAGGTATGCCGTCGGGTGTGATTACGGATGGCCTGGGGTTTATGTACAACGGTTGCATGGCAGTGTTTGACCCGAGGCCTGGTAACGCAGATTCTCTGGCACCCGGGAAGAGTCGTTTCAGCTCACTTTGCCCAACCATGGTCTTTGATAAAGATGCGTTGAACTATGTGGTAGGTGCACCGGGGGGAACCCAAATAGCGATGGGAGTTACCCAAGTCCTTCTAAACAGCATCGACTTTGAGATGAACATGCTTGAAGCCGTTTCCGCTCCCCGTGTCTCGGGAACGAGTGACGCTATAGACGTATCAAATGGGGTTCCCTGGTTGGTGTCTGAAGCGTTAGAGGCAGAGGGATATGAAGTCATCCGAAGTCCACGGACCCACGATTTTGCCTGGGTACACGGAATCAGAGTAGGTGCCCGAGGCATCGACGGAGGAGCAGACCCAGCAGCCGATGGGGTAGTTCAGTCGACTTAGGCTTCGCCCCAAGAAACTGGAACTGAGAGTGGCCCCCTAAATGCCCAGCCTCCGAATTGAACCGGGGGCGCGTCAGCGTCAAGCCGAAGTCGGTCTAGGCGTTCGAAAATCCGTGGCAAGGCGACATCACCGACCAAGCTTCTCGATGCAGCAGCTCCAGCGCAGAAGTGTGGGCCTGCTCCGAAAGTCAAAGCAGCGGAAGTGTCTCGCGTAACGTCGAACAGGTCAGAATCTTTGAAGTAGCTTTCATCTCGGTTAGCCGAACTAAACATGAAGAAAACTCGTTCATCGGGCTCGAAGTCGACTCCGCCGTAGGAGTGCTCCACCGCTACCCGGCGGGGAGACATGCCGATGGGGGCTATCCAACGGCAATACTCTTCAAAAACTTGCTGCCAGGAGACCTTCCCGGCTTCCACTAACTCGAGTTGTTCGGGGTGTTTTAGGAGCGCCCAAATAGCGCCAGCGATCGCATCCCTGGGCTCATTTTGTCCACCGGAAATTGTTAACTTGATGTTTGCCCTCACCATTTCATCGGGCATGCCGGCGTCGGTCATGACGGAGAGCAAGCTTGCATCAGATTCTTGAAGAAGCTGAGGCAAACGTTCATCTATTGCCTGGTCGATGTCTTTGGTAGCGGCCACGCAGCGTGCTTCGATGTCAGGGTCTCCGGTGTAATTCGCGATGCCATCGATCATGGCCTGACTCCAAGCATCAAGGTCTTCAAACCTAACCTGGGTCAAGCCCGTCATAGCCTTCAACGCTTCTCCGCTCGTAGCGGTTGCGTAACCCGGAACTAAGTCGATAGAACCCGATTGGGCGAACTCATCCAAGATTGTGTCCGTCAAATTCGAGAAGAGGTCGGCCCAAATTCGCTCCACTTTTCGAGGTGAAATAGTGGGGTAATACACAAATCTTTCTTTCCTGTGAGCGTCTCCGTCTTTTCGCATCATGTTGTGCCCCATGAGCACGTTCATCAGTCCACCGGGTTGATCTGACGAAAATACGTCCACGTTCTTTTCGCACGTGTGTATGTCATCGCGACGAGTTATCAGCGTCGCTCCAAGTTCGGGCACGTAACAAATAGGCGCGGAATCTCGCATTTGGGCCAGAATTGGGTACGGGTCCTGCCAAAAGGCGGCAGGATCGATATTGATAACCGAGGCAGATGACATCAGTCCAGCATTGCAGAGATATAAAGGTTGATGAGACCCAACCATGACAGACCGGAAGTAGAACACCAATGAGCCACTCAGTAGTAGGACTAGATGAGAGCTATAACGACGGGTCTCTCACTCCGACCCAAGCGGTTGAAGAGTGTCTTGAGTCCATCGAGGAATTAGATCCAGTATTGGGCGCATGGCAGGAGGTGTATGCCGAGGAGGCTCGAGCTGCCGCTCGAATCGCGGATGCCGAAGTGTCTTCGGGCAGAAGGAGAAGTCCATTTCACGGTGTGCCGTTTGCATTGAAAGACATTGTTGAGGTTGAGGGCAAGCGCACAGCAGCAGGGTGTTTTGAATGGAAAGACCGTCAGTCGACGATGACTGCAGAGGTCGCGATCCGACTAATAGATGCGGGGGGAATTCTTCTCGGGAAAACCAAAACAGTTGAATTTGCTATGGGCGGCTGGGGGACTAACCAGAGGATGGGTACTCCCCATAATCCATGGGACAAAGATGTTGCGCGAACCCCTGGGGGCTCATCCAGTGGGTCAGGGGTTTCGGTTGCTAGCGGTATGGTGCCGTGCGCTATAGGGACCGACACCGGAGGATCAGTTCGTCTACCTGCAGCGTTCTGCGGTATAGCTGGCCTTAAGACCACTGAAGGTTTGCTTCCAACGAGTGGCATTGTGCCTTTGTCTCACACCCTAGACACGCCCGGGCCTATGGCTCGTTCCATCGCAGACGTTGCAGTTATGTTCGATGCATTGGTTGGACGCCCAACAAAAGTCGATCTAAATGCTGGGGTCCATGGCATAAGAATTGGTTGTTTACCAGATGATGAACGTAGCGGTATAGAGCAAACTCAACTTGCTGCCTATGACCGGTCCCTTGAGCTGCTCGCGGAACTTGGTGCGGAAATTGTGCAGTTCAAGCCGCCGAAACCTTTCGAGGAGATGAAAGTAGCCACCTTCGTTATCGTCACGGCTGAGGGATACTTCCACCACCAGAAAATTATGGATGATCCGGAAGCACTAGTCGATGAACATGTTCGCGCTCGCTTTGCACCTGGAGCAGCGATCTCTTCAAGTGAGTATGTCGGCGCTTTACTTGAGCGCGAAAATGATCAACAGAAATTTTTCGCTTCGATGCAAGATTTCGATGCTTTATTGACTCCGACGACGCCGATGCTGCCGGTGGCGCTCACCGAAGCAGATGAAGAATCAACTCCCGCTCGTTTCACCCGAGCCATCAACTATTTGTCTATGTGCGCAACGTCGGTTCCATCGGGAATCTCACAAGAGAACCTTCCAACTTCGTTGCAGATTGCATGCCGAGGTGGAGACGAGAATCTGTCCCTGCAGATCGCTGCGGCATATGAAGCGGTCCGAGGGGACCTCCCCAATCCAACTCTGTACAACTAGCTCCAAACGGAACCGAGATAAGGAACGCTAAATGCATCTTGTATGGATTCGAACCCAAGACGGGAAGACAGTTATTGAGGACCTAGAAGTTCCTTCAAGTAAGGAGATTCGCGGTTACGAGACCCCCATCATCCCTATAGAGGGAGTCATATTTCGAACTTCCCAGCCGGAGGTAGCTATGGATTTCCATAATGCCCCTAGACGTCAAATCGTGGTGCCCTTGCAAGGCGAAGTTGAGATTGAGACTGGCGACGGAGATTCTCGAGTTATCAGCGCGGGGATGGCTCTGCTAGCAGACGACGTCAATGGCCAGGGCCATAAATCGAAGTTCAGTCCAAATGATGCGGTCACACTGTTTCTTCTGTTGCCAGATGACCTGGACCCGACTGAGTGGAGAACAGATATCAAGGTTTAGCTGTCGTGTAGGACAAACCTGACTCGTTTAAATCCCCGGCCTTTCGACTCGGTTTTGGTTATCTCGATCCGGCCCACCTCGCCGGTCGAAGCCACATGTGTCCCTCCGTCTGCCTGCTTATCTAAACCCACGATGTCAACTACTCGAATTTCGGAAACACTTTCTGGGATCAGATTCACCTTTGTGCGGATTAAATCCCTGTCTAAAACAGCTTCGGAACGCGGTAGAAAAGAAACTTGTACTGGACGATCCGCAGCGACTTCAGCATTGCAGAGCTCCTCGATTTGTTGAGCGAATCCCTGAGGGAATTCGTCAAGTTCGAAGTCCATTCGACCAGAAAGAGCTGCCATATTTCCGCCAGTGACCACCCTTTGCCAGCGTTGCCACATGACCCCACAAAGAATATGCATTGCTGTGTGGGTCCGCATCATCTGATGACGACGGTCACGATCGATAAATCCACTAACCAAAGTGCCTGCGCTCGGAACTTCGCCCCCGAGTTGATGCCAGACTCGACCATCGGTGGTTTTAACCTCTTCAACAGGACTTTCACCGCCGTCCCAGTTTAGAAACCCGGTGTCATGAGGTTGACCGCCACCTGTTACGTAGAAAGCAGTGCGGTCTAGCTCGACCCGGTTCTCATCAACTGTTTGGACAGTTGCCTCAAAATTGTCGATCGACCCGTCTGCCAAATACAGCTTTTCAGTCACAGTGCTCCTACCGACCTTTCCATTGTGGTGGCCTCTTTTCGGCGAATGCTCGCGTCCCCTCAACACTGTCTTCTGTGCTTGCAAGTAGGCGAAAGAGATGTTGCTCCAGACGCAAGCCGTCTTCTAACGGCATGCTTAAACCTTGGATAGCAGCTTGTTTGATTGCGCGAACTGCAAGCGGCCCCGATTCCAAAAGTTTCTCTGCCATAGCTTGCGCAGTCGGCATCAACTCATCAAGGGACACCACCTTGTTGACGAGACCTAACCTGTGCGCTTCGTCGGCGTCGATGCGTTCACCGCTATAGAGCATCCACAATGCGTGGCTCAGTGGGATTGAACGTGGAAGTCTTTGAGTTCCGCCCCCACCGGGTAACAGTCCCAACAACACTTCTCCCAGGCCGAATTGAGCGTTGCTCGAGGCAATTCGAATGTCGCAACCTAATGCTTGTTCGAGTCCGCCACCGTTGCAGTGGCCGTTAATGGCGGCAATTACTGGTTTCCATATCTCAAGTCCTCGCATCAGATCGCCTTGGCCCGCAGCGGCGAAGCTATCCGCTGGTTCAGGTTGCGAGTTGAAGTTTTGTTTGATGTCACTTCCCGCGCAGAAAGCTTTGTCTCCAGCCCCTGTCAAGATCGCAACCCAAGCCGAATCATTATGAGCGAAGTCGGCCCAGACTTCGGCCAATCTGTCATAGGTAGGTTGATCGCACGCGTTATAGGCCTCTGGGCGATTAATGGTTACATAGGCAATGCGATCGCGAATTTCGTAGATGACGCTTTCCATGGCAGCCCTCCTGATAGTTGCTAATTATCTTTGCAGTACTTGGAAACATGTGCGTCACAAAGTTTGCGTTAGGGGCCCTTTGCCTAGGATCCTGTGTAGGTGAACACAGGTGAGACACATGTCGGCGCAGCTTCGATTGGCATCGATATTGGAGGTACTAAAACCCTGGGAGTGATCCTGAGTGACCAAGGAAACCTTTTGGCTCAGCTTAGATTTCCGACACCATCAAGTTCTGCGAAGATCATCGAGCATGTCCTCATGGTCTATTCCCAGCTGAGTCGCGAAGCGGGTGATGATGTCGATATCGCGTCGCTGGGCATTGGAGTTGCCGGCCTTGTCGATACGGCCGGTGAGCTTCGTCGTGCCCCGAATTTAGCTGAGGCTGACGGGCTTCGACTTGGAGAGATGATCGGTCCTAGCGTCGATGTGCCCGTGCACGTTGACAACGATGCAAACTGCGCAGCGTTAGCAGAAATTCGGCTAGGTGCCGCGAAAGATGTTGATAACGCATTATTGGTCACGCTTGGAACTGGTATCGGTGGCGCCGTTGTAGCTAACGGCAAGGTCTTTCGGGGTGGATTTGGTTTGGCTGGCGAGCCGGGACACATGCTGGTCGAACCCAACGGCATTCGTTGTGCGTGCGGAGCTAATGGTTGTTGGGAGGCGTACGCGTCTGGCACAGGGTTACGCAATCTCGCCCTTCGGCGGGCCGAAACCGGAGAGCTTCAAGGTCTTGTCCAAGAGTTGGGGGGAGAATTTGAAGGGATCACGGGTGAACTCATTTCACAAGCAGCCTCTGCAGGTGACGAAGAGGCAATAGCTGTTGTTGACGAATACGCGAAATGGGTGGCTTTGGGATTAGCAAACTGTGCCGCGTTGCTCGACCCTGAAGTGATTGTTCTAGGGGGCGGAATGGTTGGGAGTTGGCATCTCTTCGGACCAAAAATTCGTGGTTTGTTTGAAGAATTCTTAATCGGATCAGAACAGCGAACTTTGGTTCAGATCAAGCCAGCGAAGATCGGAGAAGCCGCAGGCGCGGTTGGCGCTTCTCTACTCGGAACGGTTCAGGGTACGAACGAGTGACAGAAGTACTCAAATCGATAGAGAGAACAGCTAGTTGAACCCTAACCTATTGGATTGTTACCACCAGGGAGAGTTTGATGGCCGATGAAAAGATGAAGGAACTGCTCCAATGGCGTGAAAACGTTCCGGCTGGACGACTTCTAAACCCCGGCCTACCACCGTTTGATTTGCTGAACGCGTCCGAATGGTCGGTCCTAGACCAATCACCAGGCAGGCTCGAATTGATGTGTGACCTACCTGAAGTAACACTTAACCCAGCAGGACAGCTTTTCGGCGGTTTTACCGCTGCATATGTAGATGTTGCCTCGCTCTACGCGGCGCAAAGCGACGTTGAAGGGACGCCAGGCTTTCAATCAACCATCAACATGCGCCTTGATTACTTCGAGGCCATCACTGAAAGCCCGTTCCGCATTAGCAGCGAGGTCATTCACCGTCGCGGGGAGACCCGTCTAGTCAGCTGCAAGATGTATCAAGGTGAAGCATTAGCTGTCTATGCGCTCACCACCATGAAACATCAACCGCTATCAGAGGTATTTTGAGAGCCCCGTTTAAGGCCGAAAGGAGTCTCTGGGTAGCCGAAGAGGTGCCCTCCACTAGGTCGATGCGCTATCTAACTTCTCGTCGGCTGGCAGGTAAGGTCATCGGATGAAAAGGTCTGCCGCCATCAGTTTGATCGCACTGTTGTTGACGGCATGTTCTTCATCGTCCAACACAGCGACAGCAAAGGTGGACGATACGGCTACGACAATCACCGAAGAGGCTATTGCGGAGGAGAAACCGCCACCCACAGCTGCACCAAAATCAACTGAGCTGATGCAGCTTGAGGATGCCTGGGATTTCGCTGCCTCCAGACCTGGATCCGATATCGGCCAAGTTTTTCAGTTGTTTCGCCTCAAACAATCCTTGGGCCCGAAAAACATCGCTTGTTATGACCCAGAGTCGGGAGATGTATGCGAAGAGATTGTGAAAGCAATCAACGTTGTAGGGCTCACGGAACAACAACTGACTATGCTTTTAGACTCTCTGGAGTTGCCTCATAGAGTAATTGAGCGGGATTGTGAACTGCTTATGGTCACCGAAGAATTTGTTGGGGGCCGAGTCAATTTTTCTGTATTTGAGGGTGTCGTCACTGGGTGGGCATCTGAGGGTGGAGGCAGCTTTCTAGATGAAGGAAACTGTTGAACATCGCAGTGAGCGATGCTTTCCGACGTTCATCAGTTCAATCTGTTATATCGAGATCAACCCGCTCGTCGTAGAAACACAGCAGCCCGCCGATAGAAGACATTTGCTCAATAGGTGACTCATAGCACCAGACGACATCTTCCAAGTAATGATCGTCCGTTTGGAAACTCCAATATTGAGCGTCGCCTTTATGGGGGCAGTGAGTGACACTTTGAGAAGGGACGAGGAGATCTATGTTGACGTCCTCGCGAGGAAAATAATGCCTTGGCGGCAGATCACCTTCCAGTAATACGAGAGTCGACGATGACTGCGCCAGAGTTTTTCCAGCGACGCGAACAGTTACTCGGCTATTTACTTTTTGAATCTCAATATGACTTTCCACATCATCATGTTAGATCCGCCATCACAGACAAAACACTTAAGCAGAGAAGTGGTGGTCCTAGGACATCGATATACGACCTACGATCTACCCGTCTGGTTGGGAGCCGACCAGAATCAGATAGGAAGCTCCGACTTCGAAACAAGCGAGATAGAGATAACCCACAGGAGGAGAGGAAATGATTCTGCAGCAGTACTACCTGCAATGCCTCTCTCAGGCGTCTTACCTAATTGGCGACGAGACTTCGGGTCGAGCGGTTGTTGTCGACCCGAGAAGAGATATCGAGGAGTACTTAGGTGACGCCGAAAAATTTGGACTGCACATCGAACTAGTCTTAGAAACCCATTTTCATGCTGACTTCCTTTCCGGTCATCTGGAATTCGCAGAGCTTGGCGCAGAAATCGGCTATGGCTCCTACGCTCAACCTGAGTTCGATGCGCGGCTCTTTGGAGATGGTGAGCGGTATTCGTTAGGTGAGGTGACACTCGAAGTGCTTCACACTCCGGGCCATACCCCAGAGTCAATCAGCATCGCTGTTCATGAAAGGCCCGAATCAATTCACCCACACGCAGTGTTGACAGGTGACACATTGTTTGTCGGAGATGTTGGTCGCCCAGACCTTCTTGTTAGCGCAGGGTGGTCAAAAATTGAACTTGCCGGAATGCTCTATGACTCCATCCACGAGAAGCTTCTTTCATTGCCTGACCAGACGATTGTTTACCCGGCGCATGGAGCGGGCTCTGCATGTGGCAAGAATCTTTCGAGTGAAACATGGTCCACTATCGGAGTTCAACGAAGCGAAAACCAGAGCGTTCGTATTAGCGACCGAAACGAATTCATTGCATCGATAACAGAAGGGCAACCGGTGCAGCCTATGTACTTTGCCTACGACGCAGAACTAAACGGCAAAGTAAGACCAATAAGAGAACAGTCTCAACTCAAAAATCTCAGTCCTAGAGAGATGGGTTTACTGACCGAAGAGGGCGCTGCGCTAGTTGATGTTCGAGATCCAGAGGTTTATGCCCTCGGTCACCTGGAAGGGAGCATCAATATTGGGCTGGAAGGGCGTTTCGCCGAATTTGCTGGCAGTGTGATCGACCCTACAGAACCAATTGTTTTGTGCGGTGATGAGAAACAAACCGCTGAGGCGCGCATACGTCTGTCACGCATCGGATATGACGAGGTCCGAGGAGCGGTTCTAGTTGAAGACTTTGACCCTGTAGCTGTAAATCAGACAAATCGAATAGAACCTGCGGAATTAGAGGCGCTACATACGAGGAACCCTTCAGTCGCCCTTCTAGATGTTCGAAACCCAGGCGAGCTGTCAGACGGATTTATCGAAGGATCTGCACATATTCCTTTGAGTAGCCTCACTCGGCGGATCAGTGAAGTGCCGAGCGGAACCGAACTTGTTGTCTATTGCGCAGGTGGGTACCGAAGTTCTATCGCGGCCAGTCTGCTCCGCTTGGCGATGCCTGATGTTCAAGTTTCGGACCTTGTCGGAGGTTTCTCGGCCTGGAGAGATCAGCTATGAAGCGACTCGGTTGAGTGACCGACGAATTCAAATAGACCCCGAGAGAGGATAAGTTTTCATCGGGGCTACTGAGGGCCCTTGTCGAACGTTGGAGAACGCGGTGGATGAATCAAAAATAGGTGGCCTGTCGAAGCGAATCATGGGCGCGTATGAGGGGGCCCTAGTTTCGGGAATGATCTATCTCGGAGACGAAATGGGCCTCTACCGGGCTATGCATGAGCAAGGGCCAATCACGAGTGACGAAGTTGCCGCCCGGGCAGGTCTGCATGAACGTTTCGTTCGAGAGTGGTTGTCTCTGCAGGCTGCAGCAGGTCTCATCGAATATAAGGGAGATGGCCTGTTCTTCTTGTCCCCCGAAGCCGGTTTGCTACTCGCAGAGGAAGACCAAATCCGTTCTATGGCGAGGTGGTTCGACAACTTCCCGCAGAGAACAGCTCTCTTGTCTGAAATACCGCGTTCCTTCAAGACAGGAATCGGTATCTCGTGGTCCGACGTAGAAAAAGGCGGCACTTCGGGTCGGGTTCAGTGGATGGAACGCCTTTTGCGACCCTGGTACGAACAGGTACTTGTTCAGGAAGTACTCCCCGAGCTCGATGGCCTAATGGAAGAGTTAAATAGTGGTGTCTCGGTCGCAGATGTCGGATGTGGCAGCGGAGTAGCGGTTGTCACAATGGCAGAAGCATTCCCGCAGTCAGATTTTCATGGCTGGGAAATAGCACCCTTGGCTCTGGACCGCTGTAGGGAAAACGCGATTCAAGCCGGAGTGTCGAACGCCTCTTTCCATGATGTCAGCGATCACAGATTGCCTGAAGATAAAAGCTTCGGTTTCATTGCGACCTTTGACTGTGTCCACGATATGACCTCGCCCGAAGAATTAGCTAACGCGATATATAACTCAATGACGCCAGACGGTCGCTGGTTGATTGTGGACCCAACAAGTAAGGGAACTTTAGAAGAGAACATAAAGATGCCCCTCGCTGTATTCGGATATGCAGCATCGGTAGCTGGTTGTTTACAGTCGGGGATGAGCGAACCCGGGGGTGCAGGTCACGGCGTTTTTGGGCTCCCAGCTTCCGCGATGCAGGAGCTAACCGAAAGAGCTGGATTCACGCGTTTTCGGCAACTAAATATCGAACACGCGATGAACAGTTATTACGAAGTGCGTCCTTGACGTAAACGAAAAAATTCACTGCCTCACAAGTTTTGAGACCTCTGCAGTGTCGGATCTATCTGGCTACGCTTCTCCTATTGGTCATCACCTCAACAAATTATTTGATGCTCAGGAGAAACACTGATGAATGACTCTATGGTTTCGCAAAAATCAACTGATGGTTCGTTTCCAGCTCACGGAGAGCCCGACTATGAAGTCGTGGTGATTGGAGCTGGGGTTGGTGGTATTTACCAAATCAAACGGCTGACTGACCTAGGGGTCAATGCAACTGTCCTTGAAGGAGACGCTGACTTAGGAGGCACCTGGTATCGGAACCGTTACCCAGGCGCTCGCTTCGATTCGGAAAGTTTCACATACGGATATTCGTGGGACCAAGAGATCCTCGACGAGTGGCATTGGAAAGAAATGTTTTCTCCACAGCCCGAGACTTTGAAGTATCTGAACTTTGTCGCTGACAAGTTCGGGTTGCGAGAACATATGCAGTTCAACTGCCATGTAGACAAGATGGTCTTTGACGAGATTGAGTGCACCTGGCGGCTATATCTCAAAGACGGACGTGAAATAACGAGTCGCTTCGTCTTGACTGCTATTGGGTTACTTTCCGTGCCAACGCTGCCTCGGATAGAAGGAATCGATGACTACGCTGGCCAAGCCTTCCACACCTTTGACTGGCCCAAGGAGCCCATTGATCTAGAGGGCAAGCGAGTTGCGGTAATCGGCACAGGAGCAACAGCCATCCAACTAATTCCGGAGGTGGCTAAAGAAGCTGAACATCTCACCGTTTTTCAAAGAAGAGCTAATTGGGCGGCACCACTAAACAACCGTGAAATTTCTGAAGAGGAAATGGCCGAAATCCGAGATCGGTATGACGAGATCTTCGCTACCTGTGCGCGTACGCCCGGCGGGTTTGAACATGAACCGGACCGACGGGGGTTTTACAGCGTTCCTGAAGAGGAGAGGCGCGAATTGTGGGATCGACTATATGACGGACCAGGTTTCGGTATATGGCTCCAGAATTTCGTCGAGATTTTTATGGATGAAGATGCGAATGCTGAATTCTCCGAGTACATCGCTGAAAGAATCCGTGGCCGGGTCAATGATGCTGAATTAGCCGAAAAACTCATCCCGAAAGATCATGGCTTTGGCATACAGCGTGTGCCTCTCGAAACCAATTATTTTGAAACGTATAACCGAGACAACGTTTCGTTTGTGGATGGCGGCGAGAGCCCGATCCAAAGGATTACTGAAACAGGTATCGAAACAAGTGACGATCACTACGAGTTTGATGTGATCGTTTACGCCACTGGCTTCGACGCGTTTACAGGCGCATTTGACAGAATCGATATTCGAGGTATCGACGGGCAATCGTTGCGCGATAAATGGTCTGAGGGACCAGTTACCTATTTGGGTTTGCTTGTCCATGGGTTTCCAAATTTGCTTATGATCTCGGGCCCCCAAACTGCTGCAACTAACTTTCCGCGGGGAGCTGAATTGGCGGTCAACTGGGCCACCGAGCTTTTGGAATATGTTTGGAAATCTGGAAATAGTCGGATCGAAGCAACTGTGGCAGCGGAGCAAAGCTGGTTTGATCACGTTGTAAAGATGTATGAGCCGTTTCTGTTGAGGAAGGCCCAGAGTTGGATTACTGGATACAACTCGAACCTAGATGGTCACGAGTATGGAAAGACTCGCTACAACATCTATAACGGTGGCGGTCCGAAATATGCCGACCGGCTGCAGCTGGAGTCACAAGACGGATATGAAGGAATAGATATCGGATAGTGCCAATCTTGAGCATTATCCGGAACTAGTGGAGGTGGCGGGAATCGAACCCGCGTCCCCCGGCGTTTCAATGAGTCTTCTCCGAGCGCAGTCGCTTTGCGAATTGTCGGGCTGCGAGCTGGTAACGACCCCAGATCAAGCAACCGTATCCGGCTAAAAGTCCCTTCAATCACACCGGCGATGACTAAAGGCAAGCCTCTCAGATGAGGACCACCGCTACCCGAGAGGCTGAGGCAGTGGGGCCGTTACCCGTTACCTAAATTAGGCAGCGAGCGCCAGGTCATTAGTTTTGACATTGGCGTTTGTAAATGTTCCGGCTCTTTAACGTGGCTCCGGAGACCACGGCTCGCTTCTCTCATATCAACCGTCGAAGTCGAAACCGATCACCCCCGTGATCTGTCCAGGTCAGGGCCTGGACCTTGTCATCAGCGTACCGGCGTGAGTCCTAGGGCAGATGCAAACGGTGAGTTACCTGTTGCGACGAGACATCGCTCGTCGGGCTTCGAGGTCGCTTTCGCGCTTTCGGATAGCGTGCCTTTTGTCGTATTGGCGCCGACCTTTGGCTAGAGCAAGCTCAAGCTTGGCCCGTCCGTCAACGAAATAGACAGAAAGTGGAATGAGTTGAAGGGGTTCTTGCTCAGTTCGTGCTCTGAGCCGATCAATTTCAACGCGGTGTAGCAGCAATTTTCTTGGACGGTCTACAACATGACCATTTTGGGCGGAAGAGTGACTCCAAGGAGAGATATGCATCCCAAGAATCCACATTTCGCCACTTCGTACCCGTGCGAAAGCATCTGCCAACTGGACAGAACCTTCGCGCAGCGACTTCACTTCGCTTCCCTGTAATACAAGACCGCACTCATAAGTGTCGAGGAGGTCATAGTTGGCTCGGGCGCGCCTGTTGGAGGCAACGATTTTCCGATCACTGTCCTTCTTGCCACTCATATTAAGAATGGTATCGGTACAACGTCTTTGGCGAATAGGTGCCGGAACGCTCTGTGGATTATTACCCTGAAATAGATGGGACGCTTTTTCGCATGAATGTCGAGAGGACAGTCAAAGTCTGGCTCCCGAGCGTCCTTCGTCGTTGTACTGACGGTGAATCGCGTGTGTCAGTGAACGCTTCTACGGTCAGTGAAACTTTGGACAGCTTGATTGAGGCTCACCCGAATCTTCGTTCTCACCTCTTAGATGAGCATGGAAGGCTGCACTCTTTCGTGACGATCTTTCGAAATGACCAGAACATCCGAGATTTAGGGTTCTTGGAGGCTGAGGTTGATCATGGAGATGAGTTGCGGATCTTGCCGGCTGTGGCTGGCGGATAAAATAGATCTAGCGAATCGGTGCTTGAGCTATCTCGCTGATTGATGCGGAGAGCCTGCTTTCGAGCCCGAGAGCGCCGTCGGTGCATTCGGGTCACATCGTGTCCCACAGGAGCGTAGCCTTGGCGTCGTAATGGGACTCTCACTTACTGTTCTTGGTTGCTCAGGAAGTTACGCTGCAGCCGGTGAAGCGTGTAGCGGCTACCTCATTCGCTCTGGTCAGACCAGCGTCTGGGTTGATTGTGGCCCTGGCACTCTTTCGACCCTGCAACAGAATATTGAACTCACCGAAGTCGATGCGATCATTGTTTCTCACCACCACCCTGATCATTGCGCTGAACTTCCTGTCGTGTACAACGCCTACAAGTACTTCACGTCGGTTTCGAAGATAAAGGTCGTATCGACGTCTGATGTCAGACGTGTGACGGACGCATTTCAGTCAGAAGGGGACAGTAGCGATATCTTTGACTGGGAGATTGTGGGTGATGGCTCGGTTTGTGAGGTAGGAGATATTTCAGTCTGTTTCTCTCGAACTGACCACCCGGTAGAAACGCTTGCTATGCGGTTTAACTGTGGAAACCAATCGATTGTCTATACCTCAGACACAGGCAAGAACTGGTCAGTTTCAAAATTAGGGTTTGGAGCGGACATTGTCTTGGGGGAGGGCACCTTGCTAAACCACAACGCGGATTCGAATATTCCCCATATCAGTTGCGGCCACTTGGCGGCAGAAGCAAACGAGGCGAGAGCTCAACAGTTGATTGTCACTCATGTTCCCCCAGGGTCAGATCCATCAAAGCACCTTGAGGAGGCAGCAGCTGTTTTTGATGGCCAGGTTGAACTGGCGACTACAGGCCGTACCTTTTCAACTACAAACAACTAAAGGAAACTCAATGCGGGTCGATGGCAGAGCCAACGATGATTTACGTCCAATCACATTCGAACGTAGTTTCACTGACCAGACTCCAGGGTCGGTGCTAGTGAGCTTTGGTCGAACCAAAGTTTTGTGCACCGTTTCTATCGATGACGATGTTCCCCGATGGATGCGAGGTAATGGAGAAGGTTGGGTCACGGCTGAGTACGCGATGCTTCCAGGATCAAGCGGTGAACGTGTCGGTCGTGAAGCAAAAAAGGGAAAACAAAAAGGTCGGACACTCGAAATCGAAAGACTTATTGGGCGAGCTCTCCGCGCTGTCTGCGATATGAAACTGCTTGGTGAACGTGAGGTGACCGTTGACTGTGATGTTCTCCAAGCTGATGGGGGTACCCGAACAGCATCGATCTGTGGGGGGTATGTAGCCCTGCACGATGCTCTAACCCGACTGGTTGAAGACGGAACATTGGATGAGCACCCGCTTACCGACTATTGCGCCGCTATTTCTGTGGGCATTGTGGGAGAAGAACTTTGTTTGGACTTGCCGTACGTTGAAGATGCAGGCGCCGAAGTCGATATGAATGTCGTCATGACAGGTGCCGGAAAGTTTGTTGAAGTGCAAGGCACAGCCGAAGGGGAACCCTTTGACAGCGAACAGCTAGATGGGTTACTTGGTTTAGCTGAAAAGGGAATCGGTGAGATCATCGGCCTTCAAAGGTCAACTTTGGCTGAAAACCTGGATTGACATCGTGCGATTGGTGATGGCTTCGGCTAATGCTCATAAGGCATTGGAGATTGCCGAGATCCTTGCGGATCATCACATAGAGCCACGTCCCAGTGGTTTAGGAGAGGTTGTTGAAAACGAAAAGACTCTCGAGGGTAATGCCCGGTTAAAGGCTGAGGCGGTCTGTGCTGAAACCGGCACCCCCGCTGTTGCTGACGACACAGGCCTTGAGGTTGACGCGCTCGGAGGCCTACCCGGGGTCCGGAGCGCCCGATTTGCGGGTGAATCAGCCACCGACAAAGAAAACTTGTTGAAACTGTTGGATTTGCTTCGATCAGTGCCAGATAACGAACGCACGGCGCGCTTTCGAACTGTTGCCTTGGTGGCTTTCCCTGATGGACATGAGGTTCTGACCCATGGTGTTGTAGAAGGAGTTATCTCGCTTCAGCCGAGTGGTACAGGTGGATTTGGGTACGACTCGGTATTCCTTCCCAATGAAGGTAGAGGGTTGACTTTCGCTGAGATGGACCCCGAAGAAAAGAACCTTATTAGTCACCGCGGTAGGGCATTCCGACTTCTCGCAAAGATGTTGGCCGACTAATTACCAGTGGCGTAAATCAATGTCCCATTGGTCAATTACCTCGCCTTGTGAGACCAGATGAAGTACTTGATGCTTCGACATCGTTGGATCGATGTGAGCTGGTTTTAGGCAAACGCGATCTCCTACGCGCAGAGGTTTATCTGGGACGAGATTTGTGTGCTCATCGGAACAAAACAAGACTTCCCCGTCACCCCAACTGGGGTTGCCATGGTCCATGCCTTGAGCCTTCAGGCCAGCATCACATACGACGAATTTTTCAGCCACTGAAACTACGGTTGATTGCAGAAACAAACCTTGGTGAAAGGGTTGGTCGGTTTGTTGTGTGTAAGCGGTGTCCATTAGGACGTATGAGCCAGCTTGGATCTCGTTGACCCAGGTGTTGATTGCGTGGGTGCCGGTACCGCCACCTGTTATGAGTTCACCGCCGACCAGACTGTGAGCTTCTAGTAGTCGCTCCATCGCTGCTGCTACGAGATCTTGTCGTCGTTGCGGGTCTACTACGCCCATAGCGTGTCCTTCGTATCCCATAACCCCGCGTACCTCTATGTCTAGAGCGCGGGCGCGGTCAGCTAGTTGAGCTGCTTCGTTCACTTCACATCCGCAACGGAACCCGACTCGGATGTCTATTACGCATTCCTGTATGCCGGCCTTAGCGGCCGCATCGATAGTTTCGTTGCTATCTACGGCAACAGTTACACGAGCGTTGCTAGTCGCCATTGCTGATAGTCGACCTGCATCAACCGTTTCGTTTGCTAAGAGTAGGTCTGCCCCCAAACCAGCGTCCGCTAAACCCATTACTTCGCGACTGGTGGCACATGTAAAGCCGTGATGTCCCGCATCGTGTTGAAGTCGGGCAAGAGCTGTTGTTTTGTGTGCTTTGACATGTGGGCGTAGTCGATTCCCAGGTAGCCGCTGTGCCATCTCAGCGATGTTGGCCTGCAGAACATCGACGTCTGCCCACAAAGCTGGGGTTGGAAGGTCATCAATATGCATGCAATGAGCCTACGACGGACCAAGGTGCTGCCGCTGACAGCAGATAACCTCAAAGCTATGTCAGAGCTTCATTCCGCTAGCGCGTTGTCCACTGGAACCCCTACTGGTCCGGGTGAGATCTACAACCGGTTACTTAACGACCGGATCGTTTTTCTTGGTACTGAGGTAGACGATGAAATAGCCAACGTCTTGTGTGCCCAGATGTTGTTCTTGGAAGGTCAAGACCGGGAAAAAGATATTTGGTTGTACATCAACAGCCCAGGTGGATCTGTGACAGCAGGTATGGCTATTTATGACACGATGCAGTTTGTGTCGTGCGATGTCGCAACTGTTTGTATGGGGTTAGGAGCCTCAATGGGACAGTTCCTATTGACGGCTGGCGCAGAGGACAAGAGGTACTGCTTGCCTCATGCTCGAGTCATGATGCATCAGCCTTCCGGCGGTGTTCGAGGGCAAGCCTCCGATATAGCCATACAGGCTGAACAAATGGCTTACATCAAGCGGCTCATGGCGGAACGAATAGCCCTGCACAGTGGCCAAGAAGTGGATCAAATCCAGATGGATAGCGAACGTGACCGCTGGTTTACTGCTGAAGAAGCAAAAGAATATGGGCTATGTGATCACGTGATTGTCAAAAGAGGCGAAATAATTTAACTCTCCGTGGTCTGACTACGGGGCGGGGCTGCAGGTACGCGCAACAAAGGCGGCGAGCTTTGTTACAGAGTTAGATAACTGATCTTTGAATTGCTCTTGGGCGGCTCCAATTGCCGCCGCCCGTTCTAACGGATCATCAAATTTCGTGTTGGTGATGGCGTTGGTTAATGCCAACAAAAAAGCTGCTACGAGCTCTGCATCTGGACGGATCTCAGCGGGGGCTTCCCTCGCGACTCGAGCGGCCTGTGCAGCGGTTTGAGTTAGTGCGCCTCGAGCGGCAGCATCGTCTGATGGGGCAACCTCGATGCTAAGAGCGTCTATTTTTTGTAATTCGACTGAAGCTTCACAAAACGAGGCTTCGCTGTTTGGGCTGCCGCAACTGATGATGGCTGCTGCCATTGCTGCAGCGACGGCACAGCGCAGTATCGAGTTCACCCCAACTGGGCTTCGGTAGCTATCCGGCGAAGATCTTGAACTCCGTATTCGAGACCTTCTGGGTATTTGTACAGGGCACTCCCTGAGACGAGCACATTTGCTCCTGCGGCAGCCGCTCCAGAAATTGTTGAACCTGAAATTCCACCATCCACCTCAATGTCAACGTCGTATCCACCTTCGTTTATGAGATTTCGGAGCGACGCTATTTTGGACTCCATAGTCCTAATGTAGGCCTGGCCTCCGAACCCTGGATTGACGGTCATGACTAAAACCATGTCCAACATATCTAGAACTGATGCAACCGAATCCAGCGAAGTTGATGGATTCAGCGCAGCGGCTGGCTGGCAGCCCAGTTCTCTAATTCGGCCAAGAGTTCGGTGAAGATGGGTGGTCGTTTCCACATGAACGATGGCCATCTGGCACCCAGCTTCGATGTAATTCGGAAGCATTTCGTCGGGGTTCGCCACCATGAGGTGAGCTTCGAACATGACATCAACATGTTCCCTGCAAGCCGCGATGACGTCTGGCCCAAAGGTCAAATTAGGAACAAAGTTGCCATCCATCACATCCCACTGAATACGGTCGACGCCGGCTTCCTCAAGAGCTATGCACTCTTCCCCTAGCCGGGAAAAGTCTGCGGGTAATACAGAAGGAACGATCTGAATAGGACGATTCATGTAGTGGACCGTAGTCTGGGAATGATGTCTAAAAGGGTCAACATTTACGATCTAGCTGTTGGAGGCGAAGGAGTAGGCCGTCTAGACGACGGCAGGATCGTCTTTGTAGCAGGTGCTGCGATCAATGATGAGCTACAGATAGACCTCACGCAAGAGAAAAGCAGGTACGCCCGAGGAACCATCGTTGAAATAATTTCGGCTGGAGAAGGGCGGCGCGAACCCTCTTGTCAACATGTCGTTCGAGGTTGTGGCGGTTGCGACTGGCAGCACTTAACTGATGAAGCTCAGGTAGACGCGAAGATCGCTGCTGTTGAAAGCTCACTCATCAAACTTGGATCAATCACACCCCCAGAAGTGGGCTATGTGGCTGGTCCAGCAACTTCGCATTACAGGACCACGTTACGAGTAGCCGTTGAGCAAGGGCGACCGGCATATAGGCGATCACGTTCGAACGACTTAGTGCTGATTGATGACTGTTTCGTGGCTCATCCCCTGATGGAAGATCTCTTGGCTGAAGGATTCTTTGGAACTGCCACTGAAGTCACAATACGAGTTGGGTCCCGTACCGGCGACCGTTTAGTGATGGGAGAACCGACTGCTGATGGCTTTCGTTTACCAGATGACGTGACAGTCATCGGAAGAAACCAAGCGCGTAAAGGCGCAGACGCCTACATCACCGAAGAAGCTGCCGAAATTAAATGGAAGATTTCGGCACAATCATTTTTTCAGAGCTCTCCTGAAGGTGCCGAGATGCTGGTGGCTCTTGCAGCGGAATGGCTAACCGTGCATGACGTGGGCGAGCAAGTCCTTGTCGATCTTTACGCTGGTGTCGGTTTGTTTTCAGGCACGGTTGGCGATTGGTTCGAAAAAGTAACTGCAGTCGAGTCGTCTGTCTCTGCTGTCAAAGATGCGAGCAACAATCTTGCTTCGCATGTAGCGGTTCATCAGATACCGGTCGAGAAATGGGTTCCGGAATTGGCGGATGTGGTCATAGCCGACCCACCTCGTGCTGGATTGCGCGCTGAAGGAGTCGAACAGATTCGCAGGACCGAAGCTCCACACGTGTTGTTAGTTTCCTGTGATGCTGGTGCGCTTGGAAGAGATGCTTCTTTGATGGCAGCGGCAGGATACGAGTTGGACCAAGTCGATGTTTTGGACATGTTCCCCCAAACGAGCCATGTTGAGGTCGTCTCTGGGTGGGTTCGCAATAGCTAAACAAAAAAAGTTTGGCGCCCACTATGTGGGCGCCAAACCTAATTAGTTGGTTAAGAGCGGTTACTTCAATCGCTCGATGATCATTGCCATTCCCTGGCCTCCGCCGACACACATCGATTCCAAACCGAATGTCTTATCGGAATCTTGTAGTCCGTTGATCAGGGTTGTCATAATGCGAGCCCCGGTTTGGCCAAATGGATGACCGAGAGCAATCGCACCACCATTGACGTTTAGTTGGTCAACCATGTCGATTCCGAGTTCATCAGCTGACGGAATAACTTGCGCAGCGAAGGCTTCGTTAATTTCTACGAGGTCGATGTCACTCATAGTCATGTCTGCTCGAGCTAAAACTCGTTTGATCGCTTCGATCGGACCTAACCCCATAATTTCGGGATTGAGGGCTGAAACTGAACTCGCGATGATGCGGGCTAGGGGAGTGATTCCCAACTCTTCTGCTCGTTTACGGCTCATAACTACCACAGCTGCTGCTCCATCATTGAGAGGGCAAGCGTTGCCGGCGGTAACACGACCATCAGGCCGGAAGGCAGGGTTGAGCTGAGAGACTGCTTCCAGAGTGACACCAGCTCGGGGACCGTCATCAGTGGTGACAACAGTTCCATCTGGCATCGTTACCGGGGTGATGTCCATTTCAAAGAAACCACGGTTGATCGCAGCTTCCGCTTTGTTTTGGCTCATTACACCGTATTCATCCATGGCCTCGCGACTTACGCCTTTGAGTTCGGCCACGTTTTCGGCAGTCTGACCCATCGCGATGAATAGATCTGGAAGGCCGTCTGGGGGAGTCCAATCTCCATGCCCACCTTCGGCTCGGACCTTGCTTCGTTCTCCCGGGGCTTTGAATATTGGGTTTGCCGTATCGGGAAGACTGTCGGCGTTTCCTTTGGCGTAACGAGAAACACACTCGACGCCTGCAGCGATAAACGCGTCGCCTTCGCCCGCTTTGATGGCGTGAGCTGCCATGCGGATGGTCTGGAGCGAGGAAGAACAGTACCGGTTAACAGTGGTGCCGGGTACATCTCCAAGGCCGGCCAGCACTGCGGTGGCGCGCCCAATATTGAAACCTTGTTCACCGCCTGGCGAACCAGTTCCCATAATTAGATCTTCGATTTCTTCAGGAGGAAGTTCAGGAACTTTCTCCAAAACCTTGTTGACGATCTGCGCACTGAGGTCGTCTGGTCTGATCTCGGTCATGGAGCCTTTAAAGGCTCTGCCGATTGGGCTGCGGGCGGTTGCAACAATGACCGGATCGGTCGAAGCGTCGGTGCTCATGTGAGTCCCTTCATACAGGATTAGCGACTTCGGAAACATTACCTCCACTTGGGAGGTAAATGTCTATTTGAATCTCTAGGCCTAGCATGAAGCCGATGTTTTTTCCTACTTACGCTCATGGAGTTGGCCCACCAGGTGAATTGCCAATGTCGGTAACGACTCTGGGATTGGTTGCAGCGGCCGCTCTCCTTATTTCGTTCGCAGCTCTTGTTTCAGGGTGGCAACAGCCGCGGTTTCCGCAGGCTGCTGCGGGCCGTTCGATCCTCAAAACCACCTCTATTTCTGGGCGAGCTGGGTTGGCTCTCGGTCGGACCGTGGGTTTTTTGTTGGTCGGGTCGGCTTTAGTTTCATGTTTTTGGGTTGCTGATGACACTTTGGTCAATATCGCGCCGCGAATAGTTTTCGTGGCTTTGTGGGTGTTGGTTCCCGTTGGGTCAGCATTCTTGGGTGATTTGTGGCGTTGGATCAGCCCGTTTGAGGTATTGGCTGCTGTTCGTGACAGATCGTCAATCCAGACTCCTGACAAGGACTGGGATTTCCATGTTGCTGCGGTTTTCTTGACGGGTTTTCTGTGGTTAGAACTGGCGTACCATCGACCGGCTGGTAGGACCCCGCTGGCGATCATGTTGTTGACGTGGACCGCATGGAGTGGACTTGGTGCGTGCCTGAAGGGCAGTAAATGGTTGCGATCGCATGACCCGCTGGCAGTTTTTGTGAGACTTGTGGCAGCGATGTCGCCGATCCATGTCTCAGGTAACTCCCTGAGAGTCAGACGCCCGTTAGTAGGTTTGGGGCAAATCTCCGCCCCTAAAGGTGTCGCCGCAGTTGTGCTTGTTGTCCTTGGCGGCACTTCTTTTGACGGGTTGTCAAGAACGAGCTGGTGGAGCGACATCATCGGAGGTCGTACCGGTTGGAACGCGACGGTGTTCAACACTGTGGGTTTGCTGTTTTCGATGTCTCTGGTCACAGCGCTCTTTTTGGGTTGCATTCGATGGATGCAGCGACGAGATGGTAACGACGATGCTGATTTCGAAGATGGTTTTGCGCTCTCCTTGGTACCGGTTGCTGTGGGTTATGCCATTGCCCACTACATAGGTATGGCGGTTTTTGAAGGTCAGCAATTGCTCATACAAATGAGTGACCCGTTTGACCGGGGATGGAATTTGTTTGGGACTGCAGACGAATACATCAATTACCGGATCGTCGGCCCAACTGTGATGGCTGCTATCCAAGCTTTGGGAATTGTGGGAGGTCACCTGGCGGGAGTCATGGTCGGGCATGACCGGTCGCTGGTCACACTCCGCAAAAAAGATGATTTAACCGGTCAACTACCGCTAGTCATACTTCTAGCTGCTTTAACAGCGATCGCCTTGATACTGCTTGTAGATGTGTAGCTTTTGCTGTCACGAATTCGTTGACAAGTGGGCCGAATAACTTCGACCGGCTTCTCTGATTCAGCGCTGAGGTTTACGCGTTTTGGAGCGCTTTCCAGACCGCCTGTGGAGTGCAGGGCATATCTACGTGTTCTATGCCTAGGTGAGCGACAGCGTCGCACACAGCGTTGTGTACAGCTGGCGTTGAACCGATGGTGCCGGACTCACCGATGCCCTTTGCGCCCAGGGGATTTCGGGGACTGGCAGTCTCGGTGTTGGAAACCTCAAAGCTCGGTAGTTCCGCTGCCGATGGCATCAAGTAATCCATGAGGCTTGCGGTCACCGGATTGGCGTCTTCGTCGTATTGGACGTGCTCCCACAGTGCTTGGGCGATTCCTTGGGCGATACCGCCGTGTTGTTGTCCGTGGACCAGCATTGGGTTGAGAATTGTTCCGCAATCATCAACAGCGATATGTCTCAGCAGTTCAACGTGTCCGGTATCTCGGTCGATTTCTACGACTGCCACATGTGAACCGAACGGGTAGGTCGAGTCAGTCCCATCAAAATCAAGCTCGTGAGCTAGGCCGCCCTCGATCTCTTGCTCAACTGCTGCACTTGCTAGGTCAGCCCAACTGATCGATTTGGCCGGAACGCCAGCTACCTGAAGGGCTCCTTCGCCAACGACTATGTCCTCAGCGCTTGCTTCCAACAAGCTGGCAGCAAGCTGCTTTCCTTTTTCTAGGACTACTTGTGAGGCTTCATAGATAGCAGAGCCGCCTGCTTGCAAGGAGCGTGAGCCCATAGTTCCGGCTCCTCGAGCTACTTCTTCGGTGTCAGCGTCGATGTGTGTGACTTCGTCCATTGCTATTCCGAGAACGTCGTTCACGATCATCGAGAAAGCTGTGTCGTGGCCCTGTCCATGAGAGCTTGTCCCTACTTTGATCGTTGCTGAACCGTCATCATTAATTTCGCAGCTTCCATACTCGACGTGGAGGCCGATTGGTGCTGTCACTTCAACGTATGAAGACACTCCAATACCGAGCAGCATGGGGTCGTCTGATTCTCGTCGGCGCTTTTGTTCAGCTCGTAGGTCTGCGTAGCCGGAGGCTTCGAGAACTGCGTCTAAGGAGCGTTCGTACTCTCCTGAATCGTAGTTGGCGCCGACGAGAGTTGTGAGTGGAAATGCTTCGGGTTGCAAATAGTTTTTGCGACGTAACTCAGCTGGGTCCATCCCGATTGCGTTCGCTGCTTTATCCAGAATCCTTTCGACCATTTGAGTAGCTTCTGGTCGGCCTGCGCCTCGGTAGGCGCCAATGAAGGTCGTGTTGGTAACTACCGACTGAGCGAAGAAATCTATTGCTGGGATGTCGTAGACGGCTTGGCTGAGCTGCATCGTCAGCATTGGAAGTATTGCTCCAATGGCTGGGTAGGCACCTGCGTCCGCTACAACTCGAGCTTTTAAGCCGACGATTGACCCATCGTTGTTAACTCCCAACTCGGCGTTCATAACCATTGCTCGGCCCTGAGCCATGGAGAGCATGTTTTCGCCACGCTGTTCGGTCCATTTGACGGGTCGATTGAGTTCTTGTGCAGCTTTGGCGCAGAGAATGAACTCAATATAGAGGCCAGCTTTTGGACCGAAGCCTCCTCCAACCCAAGGCGCTATTACCCGGAGATTGTCTGGTTCGAGTCCGATACTTGGTGCAAGGCCATCCCGGAGTCCGTGGGCGGCCTGTGTCGACGCGTAGAACGTCATTGAGTCGCCTTCAGGTATTGCAACGCAGCCATTTGGCTCCATTGGTACGCCCGCAAGACGCTGTGTCACGATCCGTTCACTAACTACGGTGTCAGCTCCTTCATTTACGTCAGGGCCGTCGTATTCGTTCCCAATAGCGAAACAAACGTTGCTTTCGGCGCCTTCCCACAGGATGTCGGTTCCCTCTTCGAGCGCAGCTTCTATATCGGCATTAGCTGGAAGTGGGTCATAATCGATGATGATCTGCTCTGCGGCGTCAGCTGCCTGTGACTGACTTTCGGCTATAACCGCTGCGATTATGTCCCCCACGAAACGCACGCGGTCCACTGCCAGTGGTGGACGGTTCATAGAAGGGTCCATAAATTCTGACTGGTTGACCGCATCCATGTTCAAGTTGTCAGCGGTGTATACGGCCAAAACACCTGGCATGTTGATGGCTTCACTCGTGTCGACCTCTAGAAGTGAAGCGTGAGCCATTGTCGAGCGAACAAAAACTATGCGAACTGAATCTATGTCTAAGTCGTCTACGTACGCGTTAGACCCCGTGAGTAGTCCTGGATCTTCTTTTCGAGTAACGGCATTACCTAAAATCGAGCCTTGTGCAGCCATGGTTATCCCCTGATTTGACGTGCGTGCTTAGAAGCAGCCACGAGACTACACCGAGGCAGGACCCGAGACGCCATCGACGGTTATTTTGCTGTTCGAAATGACTTCTAAGGTTTAATCCTGGCTGTCGAACCAAGTATTCAAAACCTCCGCTGAGCGGGTCGGATCCTCACACATCCACCAGTGACCGAGACCATCTAACACGGCGACATCAGCCGCGCATTTTTCTGCTGCTTGGCGGTGAAGTTTCTCGCCACCGGTGTATGTGTCTTGCGTAGCGACGATACATAAGCCAGGTCTTTGAGAAGCAGCCTGTAGGCCGTCACCCAAATTTCCTATTACTGGCTGTGCTGCGCTTCTGTATAAACCCAAAATAGCTTGACCCATGTCGCTGTTGACCCATGGGGCGACCTTGTGCGCTACTGATTCGCCCATTCCGAGTTGGGCAAAAACCGCAGCCCAGTCGGCATCAGCTAAGTCGACCATCGACTGCACAGCTGCTTCTCCATCAGGTCCTTGCCAGCTTTGTGCGGCGTCATGCCAAACGTAGTCATGACTAAAAATTCCGATGATGTCGGTGCACCATGATCTAATGAGGTCTGGTCGAGTCATAGCCAGACGTACTACGTGGCCTCCGCCCCAGTCGTGACCAACTAAATCGATAGGGCCATCTAGCTGTTCGAGTTCAAGTGCAAGCCAGGCTAGGTAACCGTCGCTAGTTGTGTCGAAGTCTTGGGGAAGGGCGCTACCAAAACCGGGTGGAGATAGTGTGATGATGTCATCTCGCCCTAGTTCGGTACGAAGAGGGCCCCAGATGGCTTCAGTCTCAGGGTTGCCGTGCACTAAGACGACTGACATTGGCTCTCCTTTGTGGTGGGATGCTTCGTAAACCGAGCTTATTGGGTGGGAAACCGTTCTTTTGCCAAGTCGTCGATGACTTCAGACGAAGGTAATCCTGCCAAAGTTTGAGGCGTGACATAAATTTTTCGATCACGGGACCCTCCACCGACGATCACCTTGGAACGCTCGAGCACTCGGCTGTCGATCCAGATGGAAAGGCTTTGAGGTAGCCCAAAGGGAGTTACACCGCCAAGGGTCATGCCCGTTATGGTCTCGGTTTCTTCAGGTGAAGCGAACGACGCTTTCTTGACGTCCAGTTTTTTTCGAACGACTTTGTTTACATCAACTTGGGTAGTTGCCAGAACTACGCATAGCGCGTATCTGCGGGGTTCTGCTTTGCCGACAACCAAAATCGCGTTGGCGCTCTCATCGAGTTCGTAACCGTATTTTTCGCAGAATTGAGCAGTATCGGCGAGTTGGGGATCACATTCGATTATTTGATAATCAGATGAGAGCTGATCAAGTATTTGGATTACCTGGTCGGCCATGGACTACCTACCGTCATTGTTTTTGTGGCCTCGCGCAACCTCAGTAGCAGCTACGTCGACTGCTTTTAGGCTTTGGGTTACCACTACTCCGTAATCTTGGCGGGCTGCTTCGATCGAAACGACTCCGTCTCGTACATCTCGGAGCACTAGATCTGGGTCTCGATCGAATGGGTCACCCCATCCGCCGCCGCCTGGAGTCTCAGCAATCATTTTTGCTGGGCCAAGTTTCGTTACTCCGTACTTGGGTGGGATAAATGCGGCACCGTCGAGGTCTTCGTTGGCTGGCACTATCCACTCCAGTCCAACGCCTCCGGTCCCACCCCCTTCGACGCCGTGGCCGCTGGGGCTGTCTAGCCCTTCGGCTCGGAATGACCAAATAGCAGGCTCGAGGATGTCCGCTTCGTAGCGAACTCCTGTGCCACCGCGCATTTCACCTGGGCCGGCGTTGTCGCATCTTTGTTCGTGACACAGGTAGCGAACCGGATAGTGCTGTTCATGAAACTCCAAATTCGGAATATCAAGGCCACCCAAGCTAATTAGGTGACCCATTTGAGCGAATCCATCGCGCTCAGCTGTGGCTCCGGGGGTCCCCATCGCATGCCACTGATACATCACCCAAGTAGATCCATCTGCTCTCTTTCCGGCAACGTGACCATGCATGGTTTTGGACCAACCGGCGCAGGCTCTAGTGGGGTCGGCGGCGGCCAATGCTTGCCAGACCGCAATAACGATCTCATGAGCCACATACACCGTGTTCATTGTCATTGGTGCTGGTGGAAGTGCGTTGACGATTGATCCTTCGGGAGCGTGGATGGTCAAACAGCGGTATGTCCCCTCATTCCTTGGAATGCTCGTATCGAAGAACGAAGAGATAGCCAGATAGACAGATGAGTAGGTGTTAGCGATTGAACTGTTTTTGAAACCTTCGATCTGTGGGTCCGTCCCTGTGAAGTCAGCAACTATTTCATCGCCGCGTACGGTTAGCTGGACCTTGACTGCGATGTCGACTTTGCGGAAGCAATCGTTATCGGTGTGGTCTTCTCCAAAATAAACGCCATCGGGCAGATCCATTACAGCTGCGCGCATACGTCGATCAGCATGGTCTAGTACGCCATCCAAATAGGCCAAATAGGCGTCAACTCCCAGTTCGCTAGCAAGCGCTACAACTCGCTCACCTCCGATTTGGGTGGACCCCAGCATTGCTAGAAGGTCGCCGTCAAGTAGTTCTGGCGTGCGGCAGTTGATTAAGAGCAATTCCCAAAGGTCCTCGCGGACGCGGCCCTGCTCTATGAGGCGCAAAACAGGTAAACGAATTCCTTCTTGCCAGATTTCGGTTGCCTCGGGGTTGTAGGTGCCGGCGAGTCCACCACCGATGTCGGACTGGTGGGCGCGGTTGCAACAAAAACCGGCCAATACCGGAGTTTCCTTTCCAACAAAGATCGGTCTGGCTATCACCCAGTCAGGAAGGTGATTGCCACCAGCGACATATGGGTCAGACAACAAAAATACGTCACCGGCACTCAGGTCATCACCGTACTTGCCAAGTAAGGCACGAACTGCGAACCCGCCGCCACCTGTGTGAATTGGGATGCCATCAGCGTTAGCGACCAAAGTGCCGTCAGGGGTTGTTACGAAACAACTGAAGTCATGGCTTTGGCTGAAGATGGTGCTCCGAGCAGTTCTTGTCATCACCCAACCCATGTGGCGACTGATCTGATCAAGCCGATTTTGCATGAGCGCCAACACAACCGGATCGAGTTCAGCGGAATGGTGCTGTAACGAGTCTTCAGTTTGGGCTACCTCGACAAAGAAATCACCGGACTCGTCGACCCAGAGCCGGTCGCCGGGTCGTGCCACGACGGTTGTCGTTGCCTCTTCAATGAGGGCTGGACCTTCAAGGGTGTCTCCGGGGTAGAGAAGTGATCCGTCATGTATCGCTGTTTCGACCCACCCTGCGCCCGGAAACCAGACAGATCTTCTATCTATCGGTTCGGGTGTGCCTTGGGAGGGTGAGCCTGCTGCTATCTGAACTTCGCCTGTGGAACCTCGAGCTGTTAGGCGAAGAGAAGAAAGCATGATCGTTCCTTCTTCTTGAGCATGGCCGTATAGGCGGCGATACTCCGCTTCGAAAGCTGATCGAATTACGTCAAGGTCAAAGCGGCGGCCGTCAACTGGGACTCGGATACTCCAAAGCTGACCAGGGTGGTGAAGTTCGAGTTCATAGTTGAGAGTGACCTCTTCTTCGTCGAATCCTTCATCGGCCATGACCCCAAGAGCTCTTTCAGAAAGAGATCTGAATCCTTCCACGAGGTCGTCGGCTGGTAATTCGTCTATAGGTCCGAGTAAGAACCTTGTGAAGTCCTGTCGAACGTCGGCGTGGAGCATCCCGATTGCGCAAAGAGCACCCGCATCTCGAGGTACATGAACTCGAGCGCACCCCAATCCTGCCGCGACACTGGCTCCGTGCATCGGTCCGGCTCCTCCGGCTGCGACGAGAGTAAATCGCCTCGGAGAGTGTCCGCGTTCTATTGATATGTGCTCCACGGCACTCAGCAAATGCTGTTCTACAAGTTCGATGATTCCGGCCGCAGCGTCTTCGATGGACATTCCTAACTTCTGAGCGACGTGCACATCGATGGCTTCTCGGGCGGCATCTAGATCTAGATCTAAAGTTCCGCCAGCAGATTTCCCAGGACGCAAACGACCGAGTACTAGATGGGCGTCGGTGACCGTAGGAAGTGTGCCGCCGCCTCCGTAACAGGCTGGACCGGGATCCGCGCCTGCGCCCTCAGGGCCGACAAATAGGAGCCCGGCGTCATCGACACCAGCGATCGTGCCGCCACCCGCTCCAATGGTGTGGATATCAATCGCTGGAGTAGAGACGTGATATCCGGCTATGTCGACGTCGTCGCGAGTTGCGATTTCGCCGTTGGACATGAGGAGTACATCGCAGGAGGTACCTCCAATTTCCATAGAGATAAGATTTCCTTGGTCCTCTTCAGCCACGCCTGCCTGATCTACTGCTCGACGGTACAAATTGAGGGCTCCGACTGCGGCAGCAGGGCCACTTAATAAAAGATTGACTGGTCTGCTTGCTAGTTGATCTACCGACGCGGCGCCACCGTTGGATTGGACGAGCAGAATTGGTCGTGAAAGACCCTCGGCGGTTAACTCTGTGTCAAGAGAGCGAAGGTACTTAACGATTCGAGGTGATAGGGCGGCGTTTACTACTGCGGTAGAGGTTCGTTCATATTCGCCCATTAGGGGTGAAACGTCGGCCGAACAGGACACCCAGTCGTTGGGCCAAGTTTGTTGGATGAGGTCGGCTACCTCTTGTTCGTGGCGGTCGTCCACGAAGCTGTTCATTAACGCAACTGCGATGGCTTCGACTTCTTGAGCTTTGAAATCGTCGAGGATTTCATCGAGCGATGTTGTGTCGAGGGTTTCATATTCAGTGCCGTCAGCGTCTATCCGACCTGGTACGGATCGACGAAGGTAACGGGGTACGAGAACCGGGGCATATGGTTCTCGATGGTTCCATTGGTCGGATCGCAAACCTCGCCGAATTTCTATTGTGTCCCTGAAACCTTCGGTGGCGATAAGTCCTACTTTGGCGCCTTTGCCTTCGAGCATCGTGTTTGTAGCGATGGTTGAGCCGTGAACGAATAGCGAACAGTTAGTGAGTATCTCGGATTTAGGTAGCCCTAAATCGACGGAGATTCGCTGGACCGCAGAAAGTACGCCCGCGCTGGGATCCGAAGGGACTGAGGGAACTTTGGCGACCCATACGCGACCTTCAGCATCTGCAAGGACGAGGTCGGTAAATGTGCCGCCTACGTCAACACCGATACGCCAGGGAGCGGTAGGCCTGTTACTTGATAACGAACTTGATTCTGACTTACTCATAGGTATTGATCATCGCGCGCTTTGACCTGCGAGACTATTGAAATGGGAATCAACTACCCCGCAGCAACATCTCGTTCTTCGGAATTGTATGACCGTGGCAAGTCAGTGATACCGGACGGAGTGTCACGTTCGACGGTGATAATCAGGCCACATCCGGTCTATGTCGACCATGCAAAGGGAGCATGGATCACAGACGTAGACGGAAATCGTTATTTGGATTGCAACAACAATTTCACCTCAATAATTCTGGGACACGCAGATCCCGAAATAGAAGCTGCTGTGCATAGCCAGTTAGCCAAAGGGACAGCTTTTTCGATGGCGAGCGAAGCTGAAATTCTGCTGGCTGAGCTCTTATGTGAGCGAGTAGCTGGTTGCGAACAAATTCGATTCTGCAATTCGGGCACCGAAGCTGTGATGGGCGCGATCAAAGCAGCGCGGGCTTTCACGCAACGACCGACCATCATCAAAGTGGAAGGCAGCTACCACGGAACATACGACCATGCGGAAGCAAGCCTGGGATCAGACCCTTCTAACTGGGGTTTAGCCCATAGGCCGACCACAATTCCCTATTCTGAAGGCGCCCCCGATTCGTTGGCAGATGAAGTTGTAATCGTTCAGTTCAACGACGTCGCAGGAGTAACCGAAGCAATCCAGACAGTTGGATCGGGGCTCGCGGCAGTGTTGTTAGACCCAATGCCTTCCCGGGTGGGAATGCCTGTCTTAGACCCCTCATTTGCTGAGGCAATCAGAACCGGAACCCGCGACGTTGGGGCTTTGCTAATCCTCGACGAAGTCATCTCGCTGCGTTTGGGACTTGGAGGCGCGCAAGCGCTTCACAATATTGACCCGGACCTTACGGCCATGGCCAAAATCATTGGCGGTGGATTTCCGGTGGGAGCGATAGGAGGCAAGTCTGAAGTCATGGATGTATTTGCAGCCGTACATGGGAACAGAGCGGCTGTTCCTTCAGGCGGCACATACACGGCCAACCCCGTCACTATGACAGCCGGATTCGCGTGTATGTCTCAGCTTGATCAAACGAGTTTCGATCGGCTGGCCGATATAGGCGACAAAATTCGGCAAGGACTCAGAGAACTTTTTGCGTCTCAGTCGCTTGAATGGCAAGTAACCGGCGCTGGCTCGTTGTTTCGAATTCACCCTCACCAAAGACCAATCAAGAGTTATCGCAACGCCCACTTAGATAGTGATGAATCCGCGCTCATGGAGTCGTTACAACACCGTCTACTCGAACGCGAGGTTTACTTCAGCTCCTACGGGATGGGATGCATGAATCTCGCTACCTCTGATGGCGATATCCAACATTTTCAAGATGCAATGGACGTAGCGCTGCGCGTGGTCGCTCGCTGAGAGCAACTACGGTCTGAGCATGACCCAAGATCTGATGCTCAAAAGTGCATCCGAGTTATCTCAACTTGTAGTGTCGCGGCAAGTTAGTGCTCGTGAGTTGCTAGAAGAAGCCATAGGGCGTTATGAAGCCTTCAACCCTCAAGTCAACGCTGTCATTGAGCACCAGATCGAAAACGCCCAACTGCAAGCCAGCGTGGCGGATGAGTTGACAGCTCGAGGCGAATCTAGCGGTCCCTTCCATGGTCTTCCGGTGACCATCAAAGAGGCTTACGACTGGGTGGGCACACCGTCGACGTGGGGCAACCCTGAATGGGTAGCCAATTTCCCTGATGTCAACAGCCCGTCTGTCGACCGATTGATTAATGCTGGAGCGATCATCTGGGCCAAGACCAATGTTCCGTTCATGCTTGGTGATTGGCAGTCGTTCAATGAGATCTATGGTTGCACGAACAACCCATGGGACCTCAGCCGAACACCCGGAGGTTCTTCTGGAGGGTCGGCTGTTTCGTTGGCGACCGGAATGTCAGCTATAGAGATTGGGAGCGACATCGGCGCCTCGATTAGAAATCCCGCCCACTATTGCGGTGTATTTGGTCACAAACCAACTATGGGGTTGATACCTCAAACTGGTCATGTCGCCCCTGGGATAGAAGCGGTTGTTGATATCGCAGTGATGGGTCCTCTTGCCCGCAGCGCAACCGACCTTGATCAAGCGCTCTCTGTGCTTGCCGGTCCCGATGGCCTTGACGCGGTGGGGTACCGAGTCGAACTACCCGAGCCAACCAAAGAGTCGCTCTCTGATTACAGAGTCGGTGTGTTGCTCGATAGTCCAGCCTGTGCCACATCTACTGAACTGATTGGGCATCTGCAGGACACCATTGACGATCTCGGCCGGTTAGGCGTCGACGTTGTTGAGGCCACTCCCCAGATTGATCAGAACGAATTCTTCGAGAATTACCTTTTGCTGCTGCGCGCAGCTACCGGTGTTTCGATAGGGGAGCAGGCGTTCCATAGTGCGCTGCCGGGGCACGCCGGGTGGGAACGGGGTGAACGCACCTACCGAAACCTGGTTGATCATGCAGCACATATGACTCATAGAGAGTGGTACGAACTTCACCAACAACGAGAGATCTACCGACGAGATTGGTCGACCTTCTTCGAGGATTTTGACCTGCTGTTGTGTCCGGCGGCTGCATCTACCGCTTTTGTGCATGACCATGAGGGCGAGCGCCCGGATCGCACAGTCGAAGTCAATGGCCGTCAAGAACCCGTTGTTGATCAGCTTTTTTGGGCTGGTTGGAGTTGCAGCGTGTACCTGCCGAGCACAGTGGCACCAGTAGGCCTCATCAATGGTCTACCCGCTGGACTGCAGATTGTTGCTCCTCACCTTCATGACAGAAGATCAATACATTTCGCATCGCTGCTCGAAGCCGAGATAGGTGGATTTATTGTTCCGCCTGGATACGAAAGAATTGAAAGTTAGACGACAGAGAGACCCTAAATTCTGGCAGCCTGTTGATTAGTGGACGACTCAATTGATGACCTACTGGACCTGCTGTCTCTCTCAAAAGAGGGAGAGGCGACGTATGTGGGGCGTGGCTCGGGGCATGAGGGTTATGGCCTATTTGGCGGACATCAACTAGCGCAAGCGATTGTCAGTGCCTATCGGTCAGTAGACACAGAACGTCGGCTGCATTCGGTTCATGGTTTCTTTTTGCGCGGCGGAGATGGAAAGAAAAGCATCAATTACGATGTTGACAACATTCGAGACGGAAGAGCCTTTTGTCAGCGGCGTGTTACCGCCTTGCAAGACGACAAACAGATCTTTGATTTAACAGCCTCATTTCATACACCCGAACTTGGCCCAGGGGTCATTGCTCCAACACCGCCTCGTGGCACTGAGCCACCCGACGGACTACCTACCTTCGAAGAGTGCATGCAACAAGTCGGCCCCATCTTTGGTGAGGAATGGTCAGCAGGGCCTCGACCAGTCGAATATCGAATTGAGAACGCCCCGTGGGCACCAAACGGGCCGTCGGAACAAGGCGGCATAAATTTTTGGTTTCGAGCCCGACAACCCCTAACAGATGAACCCGAAATTCATGCAGCGATCCTCGCTTACATGAGCGATGACTGTGTTGCTGACACCCTCCTTGTGCCCTACCAACGAACCTGGGGTACCGAAGGAACCATGTTGGTGAGCTTGGACCACTCAATGTGGTTTCATGCCCAAGCTCGAGCAGACGAATGGATCTACGTTGAGCAATGGCCCGTAGCAGCTTCAGGAGCGAGAGGGCTAGCACAAGCTCGAATGTGGCAGAACGGTCAACTTGTCGCCTCAGTAGCTCAAGAAGCGTTGACCAGATTTTAACTTTTAGTGCTAGGTGTCTATAAACCAGTCGCGTAGAGAATCTGCTACTTGTCCCAAAGAAGCGAAACATCCGAAGTGATCTGAACCTTCAAATACTTCTAAGGATCCCAATGGCAGACGCTCAGCTATTCCAGCAGCTGCAGTAGATGGGCGATCAGACCCGGCGCCGCCGTAGGCAACTCGGACTGCTATCTCAACTAGCGGTAAACGATCCCAACCTTCTTGTAGGAATTGTTCGAATGCCCTTGATTCAAGTAACGGATCACATGCAAGTTGTACCGATCCGTCAGGTTGATCGATGAACCCGTGGCGGACGTATGTTTCCAAACAATCGGGATGTATTTCGTTCAAAGGAGGGCGAGAGCCGTATCGGTCTAATGCATCTTGACGGGATGGAAAAACTGAACGCCTATGTTTCGTCGCTTCGACAAAATCGAAGGCTCCCTCGGGTCGATCCTCTTTGCGTTCGAAAATTATTGGTTCATAAACCCACGCTCGTTTAAACGCGCCAGGACGCTCAAGGCTGGTGAGGATGCTGGTAGCGCCACCCATCGAATGGCCCACAACCCAAGCGTCTTGAAGGTCGAAAGCATCAACTACTGATGTGAGGTCTGCGACCATCCGATGATCAAAGAAACTGACATTAGAGGGATTGGTTGTCGCTCCGTGAGCGCGCAGGTCTACACAAATAGCCCTGAAATCAGGTCCAAGCTTGTTGATTATCGGTTCCCACATCCGAGAAACGAGTCCCGTACCGTGAACAAATAATGTTGGGTGCCCAGACCCTCCATAATCATGAACAGCCACTTTGACTTGGTCTTGGGATGGAACAAAAAGAGTTTGAGGTTCGCTCATCGAGATCAACTATTTAAGCGACGATGTTGTGTTTGCGCAACTCGTCGATTTCACTTGAGTCAAGCCCCAACTGGCTAAGGATTTCATCGGTGTGTTCGCCTTTACCTGGAGCGTGTCGAGTTAACGCTGTAGGAGTTTTGCTGAACTTTGCTGGGGGTTTTGCTGTTCGGATCTGCCCCGCCGTGGGATGTGTCTCACTAATGATGATGTCGTTGTGGAGAACCTGAGGGTCTTGGAACACCTCTTGTCGAGACACCACACGAGCGCAGGGTACATCCGCAGCCTCTAGAGCTGATAGAGCATCATCGGTCAACATAGTTTCGAGGGTCGCAGCGAATTCTGATCTTTGGGCATCAGCATTTTGTAGTCGAGCGTCGCGTGTCGCGAAGCGGGGGTCATCCGCTAGCTCGGGTCTACCTAAGGCGTGGCAGGCGCCTTTGTATTGCTCAAAGTTGACCCAGTTAGCCGCGATTTGGCCATCCACGGTGTTCCAGGGCTCATACCATTCGCTGTAGGTCGGCGCAGGCTCACCGTCGGGCAGAGATTCATTCCAAAATACCTCTACCCACATCCAGTGAAGCATTGCGTCAAGCAATGCAAGCTCAATGTGTTGCCCTCCCGCACCATTTGAACGGGCAACTAGTGCCGCGAGTACAGCGTTAGTTCCAGCCATCGCAGTTGTCTTGTCCGCAACCACCGCTTTGACGTATGTCCCGTTTTGAGCTTCAGCCATACCGGAAAGAGCTTGAATAATAGGGTCGTAGACAGGTCGGTCGGCGTACGGTCCGTCTGGTCCGAAACCTGAAACCGATAGATACACAAGCTCTGGATTGAGTGCAGACAGAGCTGGGTAGTCGATGTGCAAGCGTTGCACTACCCCTGGTCGAAAGTTCTGAATGAACACATCAGCTTGCGCCACCAGTTTCAGCAAAATATCGCGTCCGGTTTCAGAACGAATATCGAGGTCCATACCTCTTTTGTTTCGGTGTAGATGGACCCAACTGCCGGACTGGTCTCCGCTGATGGCGCCCGTCATCCGCATGACGTCCGGAACCCCGACTTTTTCGATGAAAATGACCTCAGCCCCCAATTCTGCCAGCCAAGAGCTCACCCACGGTCCGGCTACAGCGCTGGATACATCGACGACTCTTATGCCAGCTAGTGGGCCGTGGCTGACTTGTTGTGTGTCCATCAGGGGTCAGGCTCCAGGATTCGTGTGCTTGGTGATGAAATCTATTGCTGCCCGGTTCCAACCTTTTGGGTCGTGAGCGTTCACTGCGTGAGACGCTGGTAACTCAACTACCTCGACTTGAGGGATGAGCTTCACTCGAGGTAAATGTTTTTGGAAGCGTTGTTCTTCGATGCCGTTGGTGAATAGAACCGGAACTGAGATCTCCTGCAACGAATTCCCTAAAGGTAGTGCGAAGTTCGTGATGCGAAACGAAGAAGAGATGCCTTTGGCCGAATGCTCACTAAATTCTTGCTCTAACAAGCTCAGTGTTGTGTCCGATATCCGTTTTGATCGACCTGGGTTTATCCAGCTATCTCGAAGACATTCAACGCCTTCCTCATCAACCTGATCAGCGATCTTGCTTACCATCGTGCGGTTGCGTTCTTGCCACTCAATGGGGTCAGCAAAGCCAGACGCCGAATTGGTAATGATCATCCCTGCAACCCGGTGTGGGCGTGCAACGGCGTAATGCATGACGAGTGCAGCGCCCATTGATTGACCTATCAGCCAAACATTTTCGGCGTCGAGTTCTTGGCGGATCCGATCGAATTCTTCAACGTATCCCGACGGTTCGTATTGAGACGGGTCATCCGGACTGGGTGAACGGCCATGTCCCCACAACTCAATGACTACCGGTTGGCAAATGTTTTGCAGAGCAGCGAGATTGTCGTTCCAATAAGAACGGCTACCTAAAGCTCCGTGGACCAAAAGGGCGATCGGTCCTTTGCCTGGATGGATTACGGCGTGTAAATGTTCGGTTATCACTTCTAGCCATCATGGCATTACTAGCAAGGTCATTGTCCTATCGTTTGGGTGTTAGCGGTCTAGAGCCAGCCTGATGAGCGGGTTGTTGCCACAACTATTTGGGCAGGTGTCTGTTCGACGCGGTGGCAGAAGAATCTCAAATGGCGTTGGTACAGGTCAGCTGGTAGCTGATATTTCTCGAAGGCCGAGTGTCGCATGGACAATTAACACTCCCAGTACTAGGAAGCCACCCGTTACTGCTCTTCCAGAGATTGACTCGCCAACAACCCAAGCTGCGAGCAATGGGCTGAGCGCCGTTTCACCCAAAATCAGGAGAGCTGTTTCTGGACTTGGCAGTAGGCGACCACCCAAAGTGATGAGAGCCATAGCGGTTGGCAAGATGATCAGGCCAAGCAAAAGCAACAGCGCTAAATCTCTGGGAGATAGCGCTGCGCTAGTCCCAGCTAAGGCCAACACGGCACAGCCCAAGAAACCTCCGAAGGCTGCTGTTGGCAGCATGTCGAGGTGTTTGTTTGTCCGGATTATTGTCAGGTTGGCCGAGAATCCGAGAGAGCAGCAGAGAGCAAAAATGTTTCCGTCATCGAGAAGGCCTCCTGAATCGCCACCCACTGCTACCGCCACACCTACCAACGCGAACGGCATTGAAATAAGAGTTCGTCGAGCAACAGCTACTCGCGCCACGGCCCAAGTCCAAAGAGCCGCCCAAAATGGTGACAGTGCCAGTATCAACAAAACATTAGATACCGGAGCGCGATCAACTGCTACCACAAAAAGAATGGTTCCTGATCCGGACAAAATACTGCTGACGACTCCCCATGACCGAAGAGAAGTTACGACGACTGGTAACTGCTGTTTGTAGCGTCCTAGAAGGAAGACGCTAAGTGAAAGTCCGAGTAGACCCGTTCGCCACATAGCGTTGGTCATGCTCGGCGCATCAACAAGACGCACAAAAGTAGCGTCAGGGATAATTACTGCCACTCCCAGAGAAGTCAGCAGGAGACCTTTTCGATGTTCTGAAGTGTTCACTCCGCAGAACACTCCAAATCAACTGGGCTCATGAGCGAACTTTCTGGTTTTTGGGATCGTAAAAACTTCTGATACTCGGAGTTACAGGACGCCGCCGGGTGCCGATTTCAATCTGCCAATCCCCAGAGTCCAACCAAGCTTGATCCACTCCAGATGGGTTATTGAGATACGCCATCGATAGGCAACGATCTTGAGTATGGCTCCACATTCCACCGGTGGTGCGACCCACGTAAACGCTGTTACGGAAGATGGGGTCATCGTGATAGCTGATCAGGTCCGGGTCTTCGACCCTGAACTGGATTAGGCGCTTCGCTAGAGTTTCTCCTCGTTGCTTTAGTAACGCCTCACGTCCTATGAACTCGACAGGTTTGTCCCATGCGATAGCGAAGCCAAGTCCAGCTTCAAGTGGTGTGTCTTCATCGGAAATATCGTGACCCCAGTGACGGTAGCCAGCTTCTAGACGTAGAGCGTTCATCGCATGAAATCCAGCGAGTCGTAAACCGAAACGGTCTCCGTTGCGCCGGATCTCTTCATAAACAGCGCCCGCTTGATCCGCGGGGATATACAGCTCCCAACCGAGTTCGCCGACATAGCTCATTCGGAGTGCATTGCAAGACACTCCAGCGATAACGATTTCGGTCATGGACCCGAAAGGACACGATTGGTTGGGGAGACCGATGTGGGACACAGACTCCAGGAGACCTCGAGAGTGCGGACCCATCACGCCCAAAACACTCCAATCTTCTGTCACATCGGAAATTTTGACTGAATGACCGCGACACGCTCGACGCAACCACGCCCAGTCGCGTGTTTGGGATGCAGCACTTGTTACGACCCAGAATTCGTCTTGAGACAAACGAGTAACAGTCAGGTCAGCTTCAATGCCCCCTCTTTCGTTCAGCCACTGGGTGTAAACACCTTTTCCTAGCTCTACGTCAATGGAATTGGCACTCAGCCGTTCAAGAACTGCAAGCGCCTCAGGTCCGGCAACAAGAAACTTGGCGAAAGAGCTTTGATCAAACATTCCGACCGCATGACGCACGGCTTCGCATTCGGCCCGCATGTTGTCATGCCAGTTTTGTTTGCCATAGGAGTACTCGTATTCACGTAACTGGTCGTTGTCCGCAAACCAATTTGGGCGTTCCCATCCAGCTGTCTCCCCGAATACAGCTCCATCTTTATCTAATGCGTCATGAAGTGAACTTTTTCTTATTCCTCTAGCAGATTCGTACTGTCTGAATGGCCAATGCATCGCATATAGGAGTCCCAGCGACTCGGAAATTCGTTCCTTCAAGTAGGAGCGATCACTTTGGAAAGAAAAAGAGCGTCGGATATCCGCACCGGAAAGATCCATAGGTGGATATCCGTCAACGATCCAGTCCGCGAGAACCCAGCCGACGCCACCCGCAGTTTGGATACCGACTGAGTTAAAGCCGGCCGCAACAAAGCATCGGTCCACTTCAGGAGATTCACCGAGATAAAACGTTCCGTCGGGAGTGAAAGCCTCGGGACCGTTAAAGAATAATTGCAGCCCCGCGTCAGCAAGAGCTGGCATCCGGTGGCACGCTGCCTCGAATATAGGTCCGAGATGATCCCAATCTTCGGGCAATGTTCCGAAACAGAAATCTCTAGGAATTCCGTTCAGCTTCCAGATCTTCGCTTTGGGTTCAAAGAACCCAGCCATTATTTTTCCGGTCTCCTCTTTGAAATAGGTGTAGTTGCTCGGATCCCGAACTATTGGCATGCCCCTCTCAACACCCTGTAGCGGCTCAGTGACAATGTAAAAATGTTCACATGCTTGAAGAGGGACGTTCACGCCAATGGTTTCTGCGAGTTGACGGGTCCACATGCCAGCGGCCATGACTACCGTTTCGGCTTCAACGACATGGCCGTCTTCGGTTTCTATGCCAACGCACGTGTCACCATTCTTTAAGAGTCGCTGAACGGCGACGCCCTCAACGACCGTGGCTCCTCCTTGGCGCGCACCTTTAATGAGGGCCATTGTCGTGTCGACGGGTGATGTTTGGCCATCCTTTGGGATATACAAGGCTCCCACCAAGTCGTCGGTACGTAGCAAGGGAACTTTGTCGGTTAGTTCGTCCATATCGATTTCTCGAATTTCGACACCAACGGTTGATGCCATCGAGATTCCTCGACGCATTTCTTCCCAACGTTCTAAGTCCGATGCCACCGAAATGGAACCGGGCGCCCTATATCCCGTTGCCTGTCCGGTCTCATCTTCCAGTTCTTCGAATAGACGATTTGAGTAGGTTGCCAGTTTGGTCAACGAGTGGGTCGGCTTGAGTTGGGAGACGAGACCTGCAGCATGCCAGGTAGTTCCGCCAGTGAGTTGTCCTTGTTCTACGAGAAGAACATCGGTTATGCCGCGTTTGGTTAGGTGATAAGCAAGGCTTGCACCAATGATGCCGCCACCTACAACTACTACTTGTGCCCGGGTTGGCAACTCAACAGACATGGTTTGGTAAATCTAGACGCGTCTTTGACGATTAGAGCTACTTCTTGGGCATCGCTATCTCGGCGATGGAAAGATATGGGTGAAGACGCGAGGGGATAAGGACAGAAGATGCAACTTGATTTAGAGGGAAGACGTGCTGTTGTGACCGGTGCCAGCTTGGGAATCGGTGCAGCCACGGCTCGGCTCTTAGCCGACATGGGTGCAGAAGTTGAATTCTGTGCGCGAAATAAGGTCGCAGTCGAAGACTTGTCGGCTTACCAGCCGGCCGGGAATGGCTCGCTGAAAGGCCATCTCGCAGATATGGGGAATAAGCAGTCAGTTGAAGAATTCGTATCTACGGTTAGCGATAGCGGACCCGTCTCAATTTTGGTGAATAACGTTGGAGCGTCGCCCTCTCGGAATTTCCAGTACATGTCCGATGAAGAATGGACAGAACTTCACGAACTCAACCTGATGTCGGCCGTTCGGTGCACAAGACATTTTTTGCCTGATATGCGGAACCAAAAATGGGGTCGTGTGATCATGATTGCTAGCGGCGCAGCCAAATACCCGGGTGCTGCATTAGTTGATTATGCGGCGACAAAAGCTGCGATGATAGCTACCGGGAAGGCGCTTGCAGGTAAGTACGGTAGAGATGGCGTGCTCGTCAATTCGGTGCTCCCAGGCTTGATCCACACCGCTATGTGGGATCGAGCGGCGGGAGAAGTTGCCGACTCCAGTGGGGTAAGCGCCGAGGAAGTTCTTTCAAACAACTCCAGGAGTGTCCCTGTTGGGCGATACGGAACCGCTGAAGAGGTAGCGAATGTGATTGCTTTTCTCTGTTCTGAGGCAGCTTCCTATGTCAACGGCGCCGCGATCGACGTTGACGGTGGTCAAGGCACTCATGTGTGAGCGCTGAACAGTGCTATGTCCTAGAAACCCTCTGGCCTTTGGAAGCCCCCAAGAGCTTCTTGCAGGAACCTGCCAGCTGCCAACGTTGTTCGGTCTTCTAAGAATGGGCCCGCTATCTGAACACCGACGGGCTTGGAGTTGATTTGACCGATTGGAACAACGGTTGATGGAAGCCAGGAAACACCGGTGAGTCCAACCCATTTGAGTTGGTCTGTGTAAGGGCGTTGTTGTTCATCTACCTGGACTGTTCGGCCAGTAAAAGGACTGGAATGATCGTGTCGGATTGCTTCAGTCAAAGTGACTGGCATTAAGACAACGTCGAAGGATTCGAAAAACTCTCGCCAGCGGTTCCTCTGTTGCATGCGTCGCTCGTGCCAACTTAACCACTCGCGATGACGCATTGACGCATACGCAATTCCGAGCTCGCCTTGGGGTTCTTGGGCGCTAGCGGCGTGCTCTTCAATCTCAGACAAAGTCCATGTGGCAGCTTCTGCTGCTGACAGGAGATGGTTGTAGGTGTCGACTGCTTTTTCAAAGGTGAAAGCCGGCCGAGCTTCGTAGTCAACGTGGGCGCCGCCATCTTCGAATGCAGAAGCTGCACCCATCAAGAGATTCCTGTAGGCCTCGCTGATAGGAGCTGTCTCTTCGTCGACCCAAACGGCGACGCGAAAATCTTTGGCTTGCGTGCGTCGAGCCGGAGGCAACGTAAGAGAATATGCGACCTGGTTCCACGTGTCTGGGCCAGCTAGTAAGTCGAGGGCCATTTCAAGATCGTCGATGTCTCGAGCCATCGGCCCGGCTACAGCTATGTCAGCTTGGCTGAGAGTTCCGGGCATCCCCGGAATTTGTCCGAGCGCTGAAACGATTCCGTAGCTTGGCTTGTGTCCGCATACCCCCGACCAGTGACAAGGGGTTCGGATTGAACCGCCAATATCTGACCCCAACTCCAGTGGGGTGTAACCGGCGGCTAGCGCGGCGCTAGAGCCCCCAGATGAGCCTCCAGGTGTGCATTCGATGTCATATGGATTGGCCGTTGTGCCGTAAACCTTGTTGTACGACTGAAGGTCGCCTGCCCAGATCGGAAGGTTCGTTTTGGCATAAACAATTGCTCCAGCCTCTTTGTATCGGGCGACAGGAGCCGCATCCCCTTCAGGTACGAAATCAGCCAGATCAGGTGACCCTGATGTAGTGGTTAGGCCTTCAGTTTGGAAGCTGTCTTTAATCGTTATAGGTACGCCGTGGAGTGGCCCCAGTTGATCACCCCTAGCGACGGCTTGATCAGCTTGTTCAGCTGCAGCGAGTGCTCGTTCGGCATCCAAAGCGACCACTGCATTGATGGGTCCGTCGAGGCTGTCGACACGCGCTAAAGCTGCTTCTAATAACTCTCGGCTGGATACATCGCCGGAAGCGATCGCGTTAGCTGTTTGTATTGCGGTGCTGTAGGTGTATTCAGTCACGGACACTCTCCATGTTTGGAATCAGGACTGTTTCCTCACCTTAATAGTTTCACGAGTCAAATAAAGCAGAGAAATTTTAATCTGACTGGTGTGTATGGCCACCTTGTAATTAGAGGTCCAAATGATGAATTATCTTGTCATTCTCTAATAGGGGGAAGAGATAGATGTTGTCACCATACAGAGTGTTGGATCTAACAGATGAAAAAGGGCAGCTGGCTGGCGCGATGCTGGCAGATGCTGGAGCAGAGGTCATTCTGATCGAGCCACCTGGAGGCTCTGTAGCTCGAACCCTCGGCCCATGGGTAGAAGGAAAAGAGGGAGACCCAGAGTCTTCCTTGAGGTTCTGGGCTTATAACAGAGGGAAAAAAGGCGTCGTATTGGACTTGGACGATGAGGTGGATAGAGACAAGTTCTTAGAGTTGGTTCGCACCGCTGACCTGGTGATAGAGAGCTATCAACCTGGACACATGGCCGAAAAAGGTCTTTCCGTTGAAGAGCTACATAAGCAAAACCCTGGACTGATCGTCACCTCGATAAGTGCCTTTGGCCAGAGCGGACCCAAGGCTGATTGGCTAGCAACAGATATCACTGTCGGGGCGGCATCGTTAGTAACGAATCTGGTGGGTGACAACGATCGACCGCCACTTCGGGTTCCGCTAGACCAATCATGGATGCATGCATCTTTGGACGCCGCAGTGGGAAGCCTGATTGCGCTTCATGAAAGAGTTCGTTCTGGTCGCGGGCAACATGTTGACGTGAGTGCTCAACAGGCCTTTACGGCTGCAACGCAATCGATGTCTTTGTGTTCGCTATACAACTCACCCGAGGTGATCCGGTTTAGTGGAGGCTTATCTTTAGGGCCCTTTACAGTTCGTCTCCGCTCTCCAGCATCAGACGGGTATGTATCGGCCACGATCCTGTTCGGCGAAGGGATCGGCCCGTTTACGCGCAGACTTTTTGAATGGATCTTTGAAGAAGGAATGTGCGATGAGGAAGACGTAGAAATTGATTGGATCAACTTTGTTGATGGTGTCATGACTGGCCAGATAGGTCTGGGAGAGTATGACCGGCTTCAAGAAGTAGCAGCTCAATTCACTGCTACTAAGAGTAAAGAAGAGCTTCTTCAGGCTTCGTTGGATAAGCGTTTGCTTGTCGTCCCGATCACTACGGTCGAAGATGTTGTGAAATCTGACCAATATGCCGATCGGCAATTCTGGAGAGATATCGAACATGAAGAGATCGGGTCTGTTAGGTATCCCGGACCGTTCGCCAAACTATCTTCGACCCCGCTAAAAGTAGATACGCCGCCCCCGCGATTAGGTCAGCACAGCACAGAAGTTTTTGCTACCCAAAGAGCCGTGGAAGAACAGACAAGTTCAAACCCGTCTGATGGTAGCGATCTTCCACTTTCCGATGTGAAGGTACTTGACCTGATGTGGGTGATGGCCGGTCCTGCGGCTAGTCGAGTTCTCGCAGATTGGGGAGCGAACGTTATCCGTGTCGAATCAGCGAACAAGGTGGAGACGTCCCGGACCATTCAACCGTTCCTAAACGAGGAGGGGGGTGCGGACAATAGCGGTTTATTCCAAAACATGAATGCTGGCAAAACTGGTTTGACTCTAGATATGTCTAAGGCTGAGAGCCGAGAAGTTATTCTTGACCTCGTTAAGTGGGCTGACGTCGTATGTGAATCTTTCTCACCCAAAGCAATGGCAGCCTGGGGTTTGAGCTATGAAGATCTTCGCGAAGTCAACCCCTCTGTGATTATGACAAGTAGTTGCCTGTTTGGGCAGACGGGGCCGTTATCAAATCTCGCGGGATATGGAACCATGGGGGCATCTATGTCTGGTTTCTACGACATGACAAGCTGGCCAGATCGTGATCCCGCCGGCGTTTTCGCGGCATACACCGATTACGTATCCCCGCGTTTTCTTGCCACCGCAATTCTTTCGGCTTTAGATCATCGCCGGAGAACGGGCGAAGGTCAGTACATCGACCTCGCTCAAGCTGAGGCGACAGTCCCATTGATGGCTCCCGCTGTCTTGGATTACACGGTAAATGGCAATCTGCCCGAAAAGCTTGGCAACAGGCACCCAGCTATGAGTCCCCATGGCGTTTATCCGGTTGCTGGTGAGGATGAATGGGTAGCGGTTGCTTGCGAAAGTCAAGAACAGTGGGAACGCCTGTCGGAAGTTCTCGGCCGCGAAGACTGGACGGAGTTGGATCAAGGCCAACGGAGAGAGCTAGAGCAGGAGATAGATGGCGCCATTGCTGTATGGACGAGCACGTTGAGCGGTAACGAGGCTCAAGAACTTATGCAAAGAGCGGGAGTCCCTGCGCATCGCGTTCAAAATTCAGCGGACTTGGTAGATGACCCTCAACTCAAGCATCGGCGACACTTCAGGGAAGTGACTAGCGCTACTCACGGAACAGTTTTCGTGGAAGGTACGCGTTTCCAAATGTCTCGAAGTGTTGATGAGATAACGGATTCAGGTCCGACCTATGGTCAACATACGTTCGAGGTCCTTGAAGGAATTCTTGGATATGACGCTGAAAAGATTGCCGAGTTAGCCGTCGCTGGTGTCCTTGAGTAACGAAGTTTCTTTAGGGCGGAGTGCTCGCAGCCGCCTGTCCTGTTAAACCGCGATAGTTGCGATCCAAAAACCAACGTTGATAATCACCGTAAGTAATTGGTTCGTAGCGACTCGGGCTCTCAGTAGAAACGGTGGTGGGTACCGGAACAACGATGGCGTCGTCTCTTGCCCCATAAAAAAAGGGCATCGCATAACGATCAACTTCGGACAAGTTGCTAGCCCGGTGAGCGGTGGATAGATAACGTCCGTTCGTCCAGCGTTTCAACATGTCGCCACTGTTCACCACAAACGAACATGGAACCACTGGCGGCTGAATCCATTCATGGCCGGCCGGCCGAACCTCAAGGCCGGGAACCTCGTTGGTTGGTAAGAAAGTAAAGATCGAACTATCGGTGTGAGGAGCTAGACCCCATTCATTGTCGGTGTAGTCCATGACCGGGTAGTGCGACATGCGAAGGGTCACGCTTGGTATATCAAAATCATTTTCGAAGAACCCGGGATCCAGTTCCAGTGACATCGCTACTAATGGCATCAATGAACCAGCCAGGTTTTGCATTGCTTCGATGTATCGGGCTGTCAAGTCTGCGAAACCGTCCATGTCGGGGTATTGGTTACCTTCGCGATATCCGCCTTCATGAACGAAGAACGCTTCGTTCTGGTTTGGTTTACGGACTTCTCCCGCTATCTCGCTTGCATAAGAAGTTCCAGCTCCCATTCCGAGGTAGCCGCCATGAGTTCGATCCATCGTGATCGCATCTTTTTGTGACTGAGGGAGATCGTGCAGTTCACGCGTGGCGTTATAGATGTCTTCGACCAAAGACCACTCGACCCCATGATTGATTATCGAGAAAAACCCAGTGTTCCCCAGAGCCCTCCCTAATTGATCGGCCAAGAGACTGATGCCGTGGTCATCTCCGTCAAGAAGTGGCTGAAGATCCAACACAGGGATTAGTTCTGTCGAAGTCACATCAGTTGACATAAGTCCCCCTCAAACTGTTCAACAAATCTAGAGCACGGAGTTAGGAGTTTCATGAAACCGTCTAGTCAGGCCGGATCGATAGTTACTTCACGTTCAACGAATTTCCAGCCGCTCTTTGTTCGAGACAGCCGATCTCTGTAAACGCCGGTCACCCTAAACAGAGCTGATTCGCCTTGGCCTGCGCTATAGGCATTGAGGTAGCACTGCATGGTTGCGGTATCGCCGCTGCCCTCAATGACGAGGTTCCAATTCCAATGTCGAGCTCGACCCTGATTCACTCCGAAATGAGATTCTGCATAGGAGCGAAGAGCATCCTGGCCTTGGTGTGTTCCTCCTAAAGGGGCCCCTTCTGGAAGTCCTACGCAACTGAACTTTCCCTCAGGAACGAACGTGTCGACCCAGTCATCAATGTGGCCGAAATCGATAGCAAAGTTGTAACGAGCTAACAGTTGTCTGATTTCTTCGTAGTCGTCTGCCTGGAGTGACATTCTCATACCTCCGTTGGGACCCTACGTTAGGTCTTATTGGTTGAGTTCGTCATCCCGTCGCGATCTCATGAAGGTCTGCAGAAATTTCTCCTACCTCAGCCCTGAGTCTTTTCAGCACGCTGAGACCATCGATTCGTGTCCGCCATTCTCTTCGTTTCATCCGCTCAAGACGGTAAGAAATTGCATCCAGAACATCCTGAATATCTGTCGTAGCTGTTTCCTTAGCCGTTATTTCACCTAGGGCTAACGCCAGGCTGCGAAGGCGCAGCCGAAGCTGGTCTAAAACAGGTTGCGTGGATTCTGTGGTTGATTTAGGGACCCTGGAATGCAGTGTTCGAAAGAAATACTCAATGTCTGGGGGAGTGAGGCGCTCAACTTCGAGACCCGCTATGTGTTCGGATCTATTCATCGCAACTTTCACCTCCGCCGCCAGAGAGGCCGGCGATGGCTTTGTTGGTCGCGTCGATCCCGGAATTGAAAGCGCCCTCAACTTTTGGTCCGTTGAACGCTTTAGCTGCGATCGGTAATGACGGCCGGCTGCTCCCTGAAATAGAGGAGATCTTGTGAACCTCGACATCCGCACCTAACTGGCGGAGTCGGTAAGCGGTGGCGGCTCCAACAGTGCCTGTTCCCACTGCGGCAATGTCGGGGGAAGCTTTAGTCATGAATGGAATTTACTCCGACAGCGATAGGAGTTCGTTGGTACGGTGCAATTCATTCGTAAATGCGAAAGGGATCAGATGCGAGCATGGCGACTGAATGAATTGGGTGACCCTTGGGATGTTCTGTCTCTCCAAGAGGTTGAATCACCGATGCCAGGTCAAGGTGAAGCGCGGGTCCAAGTCTCGGCCAGTGATCTGAACTTTGCTGACATTCTTCAATGCCAAGGCCAATACCAAGTCCGTTTGGATCCGCCGTTCACTCCGGGAATGAGTGTTGCGGGAACCGTTGTGGAGATTGGCCCTGACTGTGAGTTACAGGTTGGTGACCGGGTCCTCGGTATGACTGCTTCGGGATGGGGTGGCTACGCAGAAGAGGCTTTGGTGCGTGGCCGTGAGATGCGGATCATCCCTGACAATGTTTCGTTGCCTGCTGCTGCCGCGATGAATGTGATCTACGGAACCGGCTGGACCGCACTGCATCGAAGAGGGCAAATGCAGCCAGGCGAGACCGTGTTGGTGTTAGCAGCTGCAGGAGGCGTCGGCTCTGCGGCTGTGCAGATGGCAAAAGCTCATGGGTGCACCGTCATCGCTGCCGCCGGTGGTCAAGACAAAGTTGCTGTCTGTAAATCACTGGGTGCGGACGTCGTAGTCGACTACAACGCAGAGGATTTATACGAAAAGGTTATGGACGCAACCTCAGGTAGGGGGTGTGACCTCATTTATGACCCCGTTGGAGGAGAATATTTCGACATAGCCAGACGGCTGGTCGCATGGGAAGGGCGATTGCTTGTCGTCGGCTTCGCTAGCGGCGATATACCCGTAGCACCGGCAAACCATGTTTTGGTGAAGAACTATTCAGTCGTCGGCGTGCATATGGGCGGATACAAGGGTCGCATGGATGAAGTCTTAGACGATTGTTATGACGAGCTTTGGGAGCTTGTCGGGTCAGGTGCTTTAGATCCACTCGTTAGTAAAGAACTGACCCTCGATAATTTGATGGAAGGTCTGGTTGATTTGTCGACACGGAAAACAACTGGCCGAGTGATGCTTCGACCGGATATGAACTGACTTATTTTCACATCCTCTAGCTCGAAACCCGAACCTCGCCCACAGCGGTTCCTGCCCAGTTTCGTAGCACCGTTGGTGAAACAAAATCGATGCAACCCAAGCGGTCCAGGACCCACTCGGCTGCTTTTTCGGCGGCACGAGTCTGACCGTCTCGAGCTTTCAGAGCGAACGCAAAGCCAGCTTGTAAATCGACACCACAAAAGACACCTTCAGCTCCGGTCTTTACAGCGGCATCTCCGTCGGATGCTTCCATTAGACGCGTGCACGCACGATTCGTTCCGGCTACAAGAAATGGCTCATCGATCATGGCTTGCAACAGTCGATTACCAGCTCCGCGCGTTCGCAGTTGAGACCAGCCACCAGCCAAATGAGATAGCGGAATGGACCAGACAGGTGCCCCGCAGCCGTCCACTCCCGGTGTTTGGGCACTCAAGTCGATCCGACAGAAATCCTCTACGGCAGGAGTAACAAAGCGTTTCATCACAGGATGGTCGGGTGAGATGTACCCCGATACTTCTGCATCGCAATGTCGAGCCATCGCAACAAAGCCGGTGTGCTTACCAGAACAGTTGTTGTGGCGACTATCAGGTTCGATACCGGCAAGAAGTAAATCTTGAGCGGCTTGAGGGTTAGACGGAGCGTGAGCGCCGCACTCAAGAACAGCATGAGAAAATCCCATGAGTTCCAACCAACGATCGACAACATGAACGTGTCGTGATTCACCGTTGTGACTCGAGCATGCAACAGCGAGTTGCTCGGTTGTGAGCTTTTCGGAATCAGCGATACCTTCAGTGATTAGAGGCGTCGCCTGGATCGGTTTCAAAGATGAACGAGGCAGGGTTGGTCGAGTCGGTTCGCCCCAACCCTCAACTAACTTTCCGGTGCTATCCACTAACGCGATGTCAACCAGATGAATACTTTCAACCGTGGTTCCTCGGGTGATCTCAATAGTGAGTGGATCGTTCACAGCAACAGTCTTTCAGAGCGCACCACCAGTTGTGCTGCAAGAATCAAGTCTGTCGGAAGGTAACCCATGGGAACACTAGATGGACGATTAGCGTTAGTAACAGGTGCTAGCCGCGGGATCGGTGAACATTGTGCTCGTTCGCTAGCAGCACAGGGAGCTCGAGTGGCTGTAGCGGCGAGATCAGAGTCGGATTTAGCTCGGGTAGCGGGAGACCTCCCTAACGATCCCGTGGTTTTAACCTCAGATTTAGCTGAGCCGGGCGCTGGCGCCGAACTTGCGGCTGCCGCCGTTGAGGCGCTCGGGGGAGTCGACATTCTTGTGAACAACGCAGGGGTAAGCGAAATCAAAGGCCAAGATGAAATGGTCATGCGGCTGAACTATCACGCGCCGCTTGAAACTACCAAGGCGCTCGTTCGTCAGATGTCAGAACGAGGTAACGGTTCAGTGATCCATATGTCCTCTGTTGCTGGGGCCACTGGTGTCGCTGAACTCCCAACATATGGTGCTACCAAAGCTGCTCTAGATTCGCTGACTAGAAGTCAAGCTGCGCAGTACGGAAAACATGGGGTTCGAGTCAACGCTGTAGCGCCAGGGTTGATCATCACTGAGATGTGGGAGGAAGGACGTAAAACTCCTGGGCTGGCTGAAGGCCTTGCCGACCACATTGCGCTGGGGCGATGGGGGGATCCTCATGAAATCAGTTCGGTTGTAGCGTTTTTGGCAAGCGATGACGCCAGTTATGTGACCGGTCAAACGATTGTCGTAGACGGTGGATTCCATGGAGTTACCGCATGGGGCGACTACTTCTGAGTAGTTCAGCTGCGGCTTATGACGTAGCTAATAGATTCGCGATCCCAGGTGTTGTTGGTCACTCCGGCGTCTCTGATCGCTTGTTTTCGTATTTTACCTGATGCGGTTTTGTCCAACTCGGCAACAAATTCGAGATATCTAGGCACGGTGTGGCGTGGCATTCTCGGAACACACCAATCTAAGAACGCCTCTGGATCGGGCGGCGGTCCGTCAATTGCGATGACCGCTTTAATTTCGTCTTCGCCGCCAGCGCCCGCAACTCGCAGACCCACTGCCGCTGACTCGGTAACGCCGGGGTATTCGTTGAGGGTTTGTTCGAGTTCGTAAGACGAAATATTTTCACCTCTGCGACGAATGCGGTCTTTTATCCTGTCAACGAAGAACAGTCTTCCCTCTGAGTCCATTCGACCTGCATCACCAGTGTGGAACCAGAGGTTGCGCCAGGCTTCGACTGTTTTGTCGGGCATGTTGAAATAGCCGACATTGAAACAAAACGGGATTTTTGGACGAACCAAAATTTCGCCTACCTGGTCTCTTGGTAACTCAACGTCAGTGTCGGGGTCAGCGATGATTACTTCAAAGAAGTCACTCAATGGTGGGCCCGCGCATCCTGGCATAACGGGGTCATCTAGGTCGCTGTAGGCGACCATGTTGACTTCGGTCATGCCGAAACCCTGACGCAACTTCGCTCCGAAACGTTCTTGCATCGCTTCACCCCATTCATCTGCAACAGGGATGGCGAGGATTCGAGTCAGCTGGTGATCTTTATCGTTGGGGGATGGTGGGCTTCGGAAAATGAATTCAGGCATCACACCGAGAGCGTTGGTTACGGTGATGTTTTCTTCGCGGACAATGTTGAGCCAGTCCGTGACACTGAAGCGCTTGGTGATGTGGCATGAACTTCCAGCTAAAAGTGCTGCGTATACCTGCATGAATAAACCATTCGCGTGGAATAAAGGCATGCAACAGAAGTAGCGATCTTGCTCAGTGAGTTCCATGGCCGCGACTGTGCCTAAAGCGAAGAGGTAACAGTGTCCTTGAGGCATCAAGACACCTTTAGAGGGGCCCGTTGTTCCTGACGTGTACATGATGGTGCATACATCGATAGGGCTGGGAGTGACCAGCCGCTCGGTGTCAGGTGACGTGTCCAGTAGCGAATCCATGCGGACCTGAACTGCTTCGGCAAGAAGACCCAGCTTGGAAGTATCAGACACATTTCCGTCGCTCACCCCAACCACTGTTTCGATTTCAGTTGCTGAGGGGTCAAGTGAGGCGAAACGGTCCATAAGGCCGTCATCGACGACGACGATGCGAGGCGAACTGTTGAGCACTTGATGTTCGAGAAATCCCCCTCGAAGTTCAGTGTTGACAGGCACGAATACAGCGCGGAGTTTGTGTGTCGCGATCATCGTGATCATGAACTCTTTGCTGTTAGTCAAGAGACCTAAAATTCGGTCTCCGGCCACTAAACCAAGGTCTGCTAGGGCGGTCGCTAAGCAGTCGGTGATGTGATCAAATTCAGCGAAAGAAAGTTTTTGGCCGTCCTCAAAGGACAAAAACTCTCGTTCGCCCTGAGTCTTGGCTTGATGACGCACAGCGTCGACTAGGGTCCACTGTTCTCTAGGAAGCGCTGGGCCCAAGTCATCAAGTTTCGGATGTCCTCGCATAGGTAGTGATCGTAGGACCTCAAGCCCGTAGGGTGCTGGTATGCGAAAAGGATCAGCAGTAGGTGACTTTGAGGCCGTAAACCAGTTTGGGGAACCGGTCCACCTTTTCGATCTGTTAGATGTCGGCCCAATTGTTCTCTTTTTCTACCCGAGAGCATTAACACCTGGTTGAAGCAAAGAAAGCTGTCACTTCCGGGACCTGACCGAAGAGTTCAAGAAAGTCGGTGCTTCGGTCGTCGGGATCAGCGCTGATCCGTGGGATCGGCAACGCAAGTTTGACGAGATCAATCAACTGAATATCCCTTTGTTGTCGGACCCAGACAGGGTTGTAGCGAAACAATTCGGTGTGAAACGGCTGGGATCGCTCCCCAACAAAAGAAAGACTTTCGTCATTGGGCGGAATAGAGAGGTCTTGTCGGTCATAGCAAGTGAAACGGACATGACCAAACATGCAGACGAGGCGCTACAGGCATTACGCGAGATCGAATAGAGCCTCGGGTTTACCCAACAGTCACCCTCGACCCATCGTGAAGAACTCGTCGTTGGGCTGCATCGAAGCTAAATGAGCGAGACGGTTCGACATGGCGAAAAGGCCAGTAATGGCACCGATGTCCCAAATGTCGTCGTCGCTGAACCCATGGTCACGAAGAGCTTCATGGTCGGCCTGCTCCAAGTCTTCTGGAGTTCGAGCAAGCTTCAATGCAAAAGCAATCATCGCTTGTTGTCGGGTATCAAGATTGGCTTTGGAGGGATCAATAGCTAGCTGGTCAGCTATGAAAGGATCTTTAGCCCTGATGCGAAGGATGGCGCCGTGAGCGACAACGCAGTACATGCAACTGTTGGCGCCGCTGGTCGCGACCACAATCATTTCCCGTTCAGCTTTAGTTAGCCCGCTGTCGCGTTCCATGAGGGCATCGTGGTATGTCATGAACGCCCGTAATTCGTCTGGTCGGTGCGCTAAACCCAAGAAAACGTTCGGAATGAATCCCGTCTTTTCTTGAATGGTCAACATCATGGACCGCAGGTCCTCGGGGATGTCTTCAAGATTAGGAACAGGGAAAGTTGAGATCTGGCCTTCAGTCATAACAGCAGCATTACACAGACAAACTCATAGGTGGCTATAGGTAGCCACGTTTTCGGCCCGAGTAGGTAGCCCACTGGCCAGTGCCAGCGGTAATACCGCCGTCAACCGGTATCGCTGCGCCGGTTACGAACGACGAATCGTCTGATGTCAAAAAAGAAATGACTGCTGCGACTTCTTCTGGCTGTCCGAAACGCCCTAACGGTAGACGTGCTTCCATAGCGTCACCTATCTCAGTTCCTTGAGTTGCCTCGGTCAGGCCGGTGTGGATCGGACCCGGACAAACAGCGTTCACACGAATGTTTAGATGGCCGAGATCTAGGGCAGCGGCTCTGGCTAGGTTGATGACAGCTCCTTTGGAAACGTTGTACGCCCAGATGCCACTGTCACCTCGAAGTCCTGAGACAGATCCAGTTATAGCGATTGACCCACCGCTAGGAGCCATCGCCGCGACAGATGATTTAAGACCAAGAGCTACACCACGAACGTTTACGTCCATCACCCGGTCGTAGTCAGCCATTGACCCACGAACAATGTCGCCTTGAGACAGAATCCCGGCGTTCAATACTGCTGCATCCAACGGCCCATAAGTATCAACGGCGAGTTCCACCATTTGTTCGTTGACCTGAGGGTCGGTGACGTCTCCAGCCAATGAACTTACGGAGTCCAGTTCTTGAGTCCACTCCAACGAGGCTTCTGTTAAGTCGACAGCAACTACCTTCGCCAACTCATTAGCGAGACGAATCACGGTCGCTTTGCCAATGCCCGAACCCGCTCCGGTGACCACGACTACTTTGCCTTGATTATCGCTCATAGAAGTCCTTCCAATTTCAGAGATTTAACAGCGATGCTGCATTCTCGCGTAGATAACGACGCTCGATTTCTGGTGGGAGCGACCAACTAGAAATTATTGAACGCAGATCCTCCAACGGTCCGCAATTTGGGTAAACGCTGCCGAAAATTATCTGTTCGGAACATTGCCGTTTGAGAGCTGCGACGTAGTCCGCGGAACCTGGGAAGTCGTAGTGGATGTATTGGCCCGGCACCATAAAAACATTCGGTTGTTTGTAAAGAACGCCTATGGCTTCAGACACATAGGGCCAGCCTCCGTGCTGGATAACGATCTTTAGATCCGGTATGTCGGTGGCAACTCGGTCTACGTATTCGGGCCGGCAATCTTCCATGTAAGGACCTAGGAGGCAACTTTGTGTGGTCGTGACCAACATTCCCTGTTGAGCTGCCTCTTCGTAAAGTGGATATAGCGCTAGGTCGTGAAACTGGCGGTGAACTTGAGCTGTCGAGGGATCAATTGTCACGCCTTTGACTCCTGCTTCACCCATTTGCTTTATGGACTCGGTAGCGGACTTGATGTCGCTGGGCTCGACAGATCCGAACGCTATGAAACGTTGAGGGTGTTGTTCGATGAGTTCTGAAATGGCGTCACCACCTATGGGGTCCAAGCCTCTGATTCCTGTTGGCCCTGGAACCCCTATGACTCCAAGAGCAATGCCGGCCCGGTCCATCTCTTCGAACATGAGATCTACCGATTGATGTTCGAACGATGGTGTTGGTTCGAGTTTCATGCGATTCAGATAATGAAATGTTGTTTCTCTATTCCAACTTTGTGAACCAACAGGACGAAAACGGAAGTCAATTACGTCGTTCATGAAATCCTTCCTAAAGACGAGCAAGAGCTTGCAGAAGCAGGCTAGAACTTGAACTATGCCCCATCCTCTTGTTCCTGTGCCGACACCCGAAACGCAGCCCTTCTGGGATGGGTGTAATGAGGGTGTTCTGCGCATCAATAGGTGCCGTGCCTGCGGTGATGCATATTTCCCGCCATCGCCGATTTGTCCAGAGTGTTCTTCAACCGATGTGGAATTCTTTGATGCCAGCGGAGACGCGACTCTGTACAGCTACACGATCCAACAAAAACCGTTGGCTTTGTGGGGGAGCGACTCGCCGCGTTCGGTCGCGTTGATCAAACTTGCTGAAGGACCGATGTTGACGTCGTCGGTGATCAACTGTGAGCAGACCCCCGAAGCCCTGCAACTCGATATGCCTCTTCGAGCCACCTTTACGTCCTTCGACGAGATCACCGTGTTGTGCTTCGAACCAGTAGAAGGAAAATCATGATCCCCCCAGGAGCAACAGCGATAGTGGGCGCAGCGGAGTCAACCGAAATAGGCAAAGTTCCCGACATGTCATCTGTAGGTCTCGCCATCGACGCTGCCGCAAACGCCATGCAAGACGCCGGCATCACGGCTGCAGATATTGATGGATTTACTTGCGGCTATTTCCCGGTTGCCGACATGAGCAGGCAGTTAGGAATCTTTCCCTCTTGGGCTGACAACACGGTTGTTGGTGGGTGCTCTTGGATGTTTCAACTCCGCAACGCGATCGCCGCGATACACGCCGGCTACTGCAACACCGTTCTCATCGTTTACGGAGAGTCAGGCAGATCAACTCGACGGTTAGGTCAAAGCGGAGACGCCGGCCAAAAAGGAGGCACGGGTCAACAGTTCGACATGTTCTACAGCGGCGGTCAAGCCGCTGCGACCTTCACCCTTCCGGTCCTCAGATACCAACACGAATACGGGCTGAGCGACGAAGACCTCGCTGTCGGTGCTGTAAGTCAACGAGAATGGGCAGTAGACGTGCCCCGGGCTACGTTGCGTGAACCGACCTCGGTAGACGAAGTACTTGACTCACCCATGGTTGCATGGCCTATCCGACGTGCCATGTGCTGCCTGGTATCTGACGCTGGAGGAGCAATTATCGTCACTTCAGCAGACCGGGCACGCGACTACCCCAAGCCACCGGTTTACGTCCTCGGAACAGGCGGAGCCTTAGAAGCAGGCGTTATGAGCCCTGCAGGTGTTCGCGAACCTCTGCGACCAGAGTTCATTCGCACCAGCGGCGAAGCAGCGTTCTCTGCTGCTGGAGTCACTCACAGCGACATAGACCACCTCATGATTTACGACGCCTTCATCCACACACCGATCTTCGGTCTAGAAGGTCTCGGCTTCGTTGATTACGGAGAAGCAGGACACTTCATAGCTGAAGGACACACCGCCCCTGGAGGGAAACTGCCAATGAACACCAGTGGGGGAGGGCTTAGCTACGCCCACACCGGTGCTTACGGAATGTTGTGCATGCTCGAGTCGATCCGCCAAGTACGAGGCGAAGCAGCAAACCAAGTCGCAGATGTCGACATTGCTTTGTGTCACGGATGGGGTGGCTACTGGTCTGCCTGTTCCACCTTAATATTCGGAGCGTCTGCTCCCTAAACACATACCGGGAGTCGTTGTTTGATTTAACGTTCCGGTCGCCACATACCCCACATTGTTGGCCCATTAGGCAGATTGATTTCGTTGGTCACTTCAAACCCGAGACGTTCATAGAGAGGGACGTTTCGTGGACTTGAGCTTTCCAAGTAGCAAGGATGTCCAGCGTTGTCGGCAAGATCCAGCGTGCGATGAATGATTGTTCCGCCATGGCCTTGCCCCTTGCAGCTCGGGGCTACTCCGACGGTATTTAAATAAAAGTGGGGCTCAGCGGGGTGGGTATCACCGAGCATTGACAAGCCTTCGGCTAATTCTGAGGTGCGGTCGGGGTTCGCTCCCAGAACGAGGTACCAGAGTTGGTTGAAAATGTCTCCTTCGTGGAGATCACGGCCCGGTGGCGCCCAAATAGTGCCGGCGATAATTTCACCGTCTACTGAGACCCAAGCGGAGTCCATCCCAATAGCGCTATTGACTTCAACTCGCATCCAAGCCTGAATCAGTTTCAGTCGAAACTTCGGTTCGGGAAACATCCACGACATAAAGGGATCTTCTTCGAACGCCCGGGCCAACACGACACTCATTTCACGTACGTCTGCTAACTCAGCCATTCGTGTCTCTATAGCCAATGCCCCCCCTCTCGCTATGGGACTAGAGGATTTTCGTTCCTCCACCTGTCGACCCCACCATCTTCGACCGCCTCCATAATACGGCTTACCGTTAAGTCGACATCGGTGAAACTTGTGTACAGCGGGGCAAACCCAAACCGCAGCAGATCAGGGGGACGAAAATCAGGAATAACTGACTTTTCGTTAATGAGGGCTAAACCCACAGCTTGAGCATCTAGATGGAAAAGAGCGACATGGGAGCCCCTGTCCCCTGGATCTCTTGGGGATCTAACTTCGAACCCCAAAGGAGATAGATGCTCATCGCACAGTTCGATGAAACGTTGGGATAACGAAACTGATTTTTCGTAGACCCTCTCCATTCCGGCCTCGAGCAGCATCTCCACGCCCGGCCTGATGAGAGCAGCAGAAACCACGTGAGGTGTTCCCGTCAGAAACCTTTCAATACCCGACGCCGGTGGGCTCGAAGCATCAAAGCTGAAAGGGTCCGCAGTTCCGAACCAACCTGTGATCGGGTTGGCGAGATCATCCTGGTCTGAGCGGACGTAGATGAACGCAGGAGCCCCAGGCCCACCGTTCAGATATTTGTAGGTACACCCAACAGCCAGAGTTACCCCATCGGATTGAACATCGATAGGAACGGCGCCAACCGAATGGGAGAAATCCCAAAGCACCCGCGCACCGACCTTTGCTGCCGCATCATTAATTTCTTTCAAATTCCAACGCCAACCGGTCTTGTAGGACACATGACTCAACGACACCAACGCTGTCGAATCATCCAGGACATCAAGTAGAGCGCTAGTCGGATCAGAAGCAGAGCTGGTATCCACCACCCTGACACGGTGATTCGACCCTGCGCTGCTGCACGCAGAACGAAGAATTTGAATATCAGAAGGAAAGTTTTCGCTATCGGTAAGAACCGTGGCTCTATGTGGATGAGAACGAAGAGCAGCTACCGCTGTCTTGTACAAACAAGTCGAGGTGTTCTCAGCCAGGATCACTTCGCCGTGTTGAGCCCCAAGTAGTTCACCAATCAGGTCGCCAACGGACCCTGAGATATCTAGCCACCCTTCGTTCCATCCACGGATCAGGCGTTCACCCCACTCGTGGTCGACGACCTGGCTAAGGACCTGACGCACAGCGGTCGGTT
>PYIK01085810.1_pt1 | contig 134141 bp, 130 predicted proteins | sample 3578011 | NCBI WGS metagenome assembly PYIK01 (sample SAMN08408022, study PRJNA431606) | Marine metagenome isolate SA_KN192-05_S13_70m, whole genome shotgun... | biome: marine; feature: oceanic pelagic zone; material: water; isolation source: 70 m water sample, 0.2-0.8 um fraction ... | reverse complement strand
CAGCAGTGGCACTAGCACTTTCGCTAGAACCGCTCGAAGAGTCATCGTCGTCGCTGCTACCGCAAGCTGCCGCCACCATGGCGAAAGCGAACAGAACTGCGAGCAGACGCAATAGATTGCGTCGAATCTCCATCTGGAGCCCCCTCTATGTGTATGTAGGTATTTCAACTAAACGTTCGTCTAGTTGACTGGCAGCACGCTAGGCGGCTCAGCGTCGAAACACGAACTCGAAGGGCATTTATGTTCGACTTGTCACATAATCGCAAAGGAAGCAAGAAACCGATAATTTGGCGGCATGGATTGGGGAGTACATTTACCGCATCTAGGTCGGGACGTCAGCAGAGACTCATTAATAAAATTCGCTCAAACAGCAGACACCCTAGGAGTCCATTCAGGCTGGACCAGTGACCACGTATGTTGGCCCGCAGACTTTGATTCAAAATACCCATACAGCAGCGACGGCTCTTTCCCCGCACCCGCAGGGCTTGGATGGTTAGACCCTATTGGCACTCTCTTGTTCGTAGCTGCCTGCACTGAGAACCTTCGGCTCGGATTCACAGTTCTAATTCTTCCCTATCGACAACCTGTAGCTACTGCAAAGCAGTTAGCGACAATAGACGTCGTGTCCGAAGGTCGTTTGATCTTGGGAGTCGGTGTGGGGTGGATGCGAGAGGAAGCCGAAGTTCTTGGTATGCCCTGGGACAACCGCGGCAAACGGTCTGATGAACAACTTGAAATTTTCGAAACCTTGTTTAGAGACGAAACTCCTTCATATAGCGGCGAATTTTATTCATTTCCTGAGGTTCGCTTCGAACCGAAACCTATTCAACAACCTCTCCCTGTATGGGTTGGCGGAAACAGTAAAGCTGCATTCCGAAGAACCGCCCGATTCGGCCACGCGTTTCATGCAGCCTTTGAACCTCTCACCACCGTCAAAGACGAATGGCGTCAAATTCGCGAAGAATGCGAAGCCATAGGGCGCGACCCGGAGAGTCTCGACCTTTCACTCAGGATGTTTCTCGACCCCGACCAAACGATGGAGCCATTCAAATCAATAGCGGGCTCTTCAGACCAGATGGTTGACACCATCGGCCAAGTTCAAGAGATCGGCGCCAGCCACATCTTGGTCGATCCAGTAGCACGAGGAGGAGTCGACGGTCGACTCGAAGCTCTGAGTGAATTCATGACCACCATCGCCCCTCAGATCAGTTAATCGAAGAGTGACCGAGAGTTCCTGCCGGATAGATCGGTGGCTTTGGGCAGTACGAATATTTCGCACTCGCTCGTTAGCTAAGGAAGCATGTCTTCGAGGCGCTATACGAGTTAATGGTTCCGTTGCGAAACCCTCTTCAAATGTTAAATCAAGTGACCAAGTAACAGTAAAGATACGAGGTTCCCTCAAGAAGGTAGAGGTTGTTCAAACACTAGAAAAGCGGGTCGGTCCAGCCCTCGCTGGGAATTACTACATTGATCACAGTCCTGCACCTGACCAGAACAAGCAAACGATTTCGTCACCTCGAGTTGCAGAACGCGACCGCGGTTCTGGTCGCCCGACCAAACGCGATAGAAGACAGATAGACAAGTTGAGACGTAGTTAGCAACTGTCGAAGGTCTAGGGAAGGTACCTTGAAACCGGTGAGTCTTCCTTTACCAGTCGCCCTAGCCCACTCTCGTCTGACGATGGACAAGGTTCAGGCCTCCGAAGTCGATCCGCCCGAGTCAGCAACAGCTGCCTATGACGTACAAAATCAGTTAAGCGAACTCATTGACTCCCCTGCCCTCGGGTGGAAAGTTGGAGCTACCAGCCCTGCTAGTCAGGAAAAATTGGGAGTAAAGACCCCAATCTGTGGTCCCGTGTTCGAGCGAACAATCCTCCAATCCGGCGGCAAAGTTGACCTGTCTTACTTCCATCACCAACCGGGGTTGGAATCGGAGTTTGCTTTCACTATCGGTTTGACGGTTCGACCCGGTGGTCCAGCAATGACTGCTGCAACCGCTAGGGAGATGGTTTCAAGTGTTCACGTAGCAATTGAACTGGTGTGTTCAAGATTTGAGGAGAACTTCGAAGCTGACCCGGCTCTCTTAGTAGCTGATGGAGCGTTGCACGCCGCTTTGATTTTGGGGCCAGGGTCAAAGCCAGAGAAGGTGGCCGATCTAAATTCTCACCAACTTCGAACTCAAATCAACGGCGAAGATATCGGTATAGGAACCGGTGCCGAAGTACTGGGAAACCCTTACGAATCGTTGGCGTGGCTATGTAATCATCTGAACAAGCGTGGTCTAACACTTCCTTCCGGGAGTGTCGTCACAACTGGAGCAGCAACAGGGCTACACCTCACCGGAACAAATCAAGAGATCGCTACTGACGGCGGAATCCTTGGCTCAGCAACTTTGAATCTGGTCGGTTAAATAGGTGGTTCATGCCACAAAAGTTGAGCCATTTCGCGGCTGGGGGCTGCTTGGTCTATCAACTTTGGCGATCTCTCTAACCCTTCCAGGTCAAACAATTGGAGTCTCCTCTTTCGCCGACCACCTGACCACTGACCTCGCCATAAGTGCAACCTCCTTGTCAACTGCTTATCTGATCGGCACTATCTCAGGATCTCTAGCAATGCCCGCAATTGGGCGATGGATCGACCGGACAGGAGTCCGGAAAACCATGATCCTGATCGCCACTGCATTTTCAATTGCGGTCGCTTACATGGGAACTGTCCGACACCTCTGGATGTTGGTTATCGGATTTGTAGGCATTCGAATGTTGGGACAAGGAGCGTTAAGTCTCGTTGGACAAACAAGTATTGCTCTGTGGTTCGACCAAAAGCGAGGATTAGCTTTTGGTCTTTCAATGACAGCCTCAGCGGGCCTCATGTCTCTAGGGCCCCTTGGATTAACTTCACTAATAGAAAATTTTGGTTGGCGTTGGGCTTGGGTAATTAGCGCCGTCTGTATCTTTCTTATCTTGGTACCAGCCACCTGGCGCTGGATGGAAGACCGGCCAGAATCACTTGGGCAACGACCCGACGGTGGGGCTTCTCAAGCTGGTGATGTCTCAACCGTAATTGATCACTACACGGTCAGAGAGGCAGCTGCTACGAATGCGTTCTGGGTGCTAACCGGAGTGATGGTCGTATCTTCAGCATTAATTACTGGGGTGACCTTCCACCACTTCGCTCTAATGGAAGCTGCTGGGCTCACGACTGGTGAAGCCGCTGCCGTGTTTGTTCCCCAGATGGTCGGAACGGTAGCAGCAGGCTTCATTTGGGCCTGGTTAACCGACCGGGTGTCTGCGAAATTTCTCCTGGTCTCTTGCCAAGCTTCACTCCTAGGTGCTCATTTGAGTTATGCCTGGGTTAGCCCGGGGATAGGTGCCGCTATCTATTCGCTATTACTTGGCGCGAACGGTGGCTCAATTCGCGCCTTAGCCTCAGCGCTATATCCAAAGTGGTTCGGAACCGAAAATATTGGAGCTATCAGGGGGCTGGCAACTGCTTTTGGAGTCGGTGCGTCGGCAATCGGACCATTGATAGTTGCGCTGGGATTCAGGGCTACCGGCGATTACGTGAGCCTTAACTACTTCTTAGCGCTTGTTCCGGGGGTCGCTATATTTGCATCGTTTTTACTGAAAGCTCCTAAAAAGTCATCCAATGACCGTCAACCAACGACATAGATCTTAGATAGCGTCTCGTACGTGCTGACCGCTACCGCTCTAAGCAAAGAGCAAGGCTCCAGACAATTATTTCAAAACGTCAGTCTCCAGTTGTCTCCTGGGCGACGGATCGCACTAATTGGGAGCAACGGGGTCGGGAAAACAACGTTGATCGAAATTTTGCTCGGTCTACAAGAGGCTGATTCAGGAACTGTTCATCGTCCAACCACTCTTTCAATTGGCTACTTGCCCCAAGACCTTGAAGAGGAACTAGTTGGTTCTGCCTTGGAAGTCACTCTTCAGGGTGCATCGCAAATCACCAGTCTTGAAGAACGTCTGGTTGATTTGCGAGAGGAGTTAAGCAGCGGTAGCGCAGACGATCAGAATCAGCTTTTGGAGGAATACGGAAACCTTCAGAGCCGTTTCGAACAGCTCGGTGGATACGCAATCGAAGCTGAAGCCCAACGGGTGCTAGCAGGCTTAGGTTTCGATGAAAAGCTGATGCGTAGAAATGCACGTGAACTTTCCGGCGGTTGGAGAATGCGGGTCGCCCTCGCTCGGCTGCTGCTGTCGGAACCCGATGTTTTGATTCTTGATGAGCCCACAAATCATTTAGACGTTGATTCTGTTTCGTGGCTAGAAGATCAATTCTCAACCTGGGCAGGCTGCATTTTGTTTGTCAGTCACGACCGCGACTTCATTGACTGCATAGCTAATCGAGTAATCGAGTTGGACGGCTATTCAAGCCAGGAATACGTAGGGGGATTTTCTGACTTCGTTGCTTCTCGCGAGCTTCGGTTATCCCAATTAGAAGCATCAGCAGCACAACAAAACCGCAAATTTGCTGAAACTGAAAAATTCATCGAGCGATTTCGTTATAAGGCAAGCAAAGCAAGGCAAGTTCAAAGTCGGGTCAAGGCGCTAGAGCGGGTAGATCGAATTCAAGTTCCCGAAACTAACGACCTGAAAGCCAAGTTCGACTTCCCAGATCCGAGACGATCGGCTCGGGTGGTAGTCGAATTTGACCACGCTACGGCCGCATACGGTGATCAGACTGTTCTCGACGATGTCTCATTTGTCATAGAAAGAGGCCGAAAGGTAGCGCTGGTAGGGCCCAACGGTGCAGGGAAAACAACATTATTGAAACTTCTGGTCGGCGAATTAGATGCTGCGGAAGGCACCGCTCGCCTTGGCAACAAAGTTGACTACGCCAGCTTCGCCCAACACTTAACAGAAGTTTTGGATCTGCGAAAATCAGTACTTCAGGAGTTCACAGCGTCGATTGGTGACCAGGGCGACAGAAATCTTCGCACGGTTTTAGGGGGATTCGGATTTAGAGGCGAACAGGTCGACCAAAAGGTTGGAGACCTATCGGGTGGTGAACGAACTCGGCTGGCTCTAGCTATCACAATGGCCAACCCCGTCAACCTCCTGATTCTGGACGAACCCACCAACCATCTCGACCTTCCAAGCTGCGACCACTTAGAAGATGCTTTAGGCGCCTACCCGGGAACTCTTATCTTGGTCACCCATGATCGACATCTGATTCGTAACGTGGCTGATTCTCTGATTGTCGTTCGAAACGGCACTGCAACTTGGTACGACGGAGTAGATGAGAATTTGTTGAAGGCCCCTGCTGAATCTAGGGACTCGGATAAGTCGACCCACGCCAACCTAAACCCTCATAAGGAAAATCGTGAAGCGCGCAAAGACCAAGCGCGACGCCGAACTCGAATCAACGACGCGACAAGAGAGCTCCGCAAAGAACGAGATCAAGTCGAACAGTCCTGGGAGCAGACAGAGAATGAACTCGCAGAAATACAGGCCCAACTCATTGATAGTTCCACTTATGAAAGCTCTGAGCTAGTAGCTGAACTCAGCAAAAAGCACGAGCAATTAAAGGATCAGGCTTCAGAGTTGATGGAACAGCACGAAACCTTGCTCCGACGAATCGCTAGGAAGGAATCAGAGAGCCCATAAGTTTATGCGCAACCATTCGCTGGCCCTGTGATCGGCACGTGTTCAACCTGAACCTCTTCGCTAAATGTGATTAGGGCTGCCGTTCCATTTCCTGGTGAACCCATTGGAGCGCCTGGGTACCATGCCGTGACCGTTCCGTGGCTGGCGTCAGTCGGAACATGCCAGTGCCCCAGCGCCACGTAGTCGGCATTAGTGGAAGATATTTCTTCGTAGGTAATTGGTGAAGACCGGTAAGCATCCTCGCTTGAAAGATTGAGGTGGCCGTGCGCCGCAACCACATACCACTTAGTGCTAGGGCGAGGCGGAGCGTTCAATAGAGGTCTATACCCGGGTTCGTGATCATTCATAGCCCTACCCCAAATTGTCATCTGGTTTGACTCCATAACTAGTGATGACCCTTCTAGATCTTCTAGAAGTTGTATCCCCGTCTCCTGTACATCTTGGCGACACCTTTGCCACAGAGACTTATCGTCGTGGACATCATGATTCCCTGGGATCACCACTACAGGAATCCCTGGTGCCGTCAAAATTTCCAACGTCGATCTCACTGCACTATCGGGCAGACGTGCGTGGTCAAATAGATCTCCTGCGACCATCAAAACGTCGACGTCGTGTTGCGTCGCCGCATCAGCGATGCCATAAACAGGGCACTGGCATACTTCTGCGTGGTCCCCTGCACTTCCCCTGATATGCCCTATATGGACGTCAGATGTATGAAGCATTCGCACCATTCGCTTCACCGTTCTAACCTCATCCCCATGGCCCGAAAGATTGCCACTAACAGAACCGTCAAGCGAGACGAATTGGTGAATTTTATTGCACCACGTCATCGCGGGATCCTTTCGACAACGAGGTCCAACGGGCAACCACAAATGTCGCTGGTCACTATGGGTCTCGATAATGAAGGACGAATAGTGATCGCTACGTACCCGCAGCGGGTGAAGGTATTAAACGCTCGACGAAATCCTGCCGCTTCTCTACTTGTAATGGGAGACGAATTTAATAGCGAATGGGTGCAGGTCGATGGCGACCTCGAAGTTCTCGATCTTCCCGAAGCGTTAGAACCGTTGTGTGACTATTTTCGATCGATTAGCGGCGAACATCCTGATTGGGACGATTATCGCTCCGCAATGATCCAGCAGGGCAAGGCTTTACTGCGGCTTTCTATTTCGTCGTGGAGTCCTATCTCTCAAGGTGGCTTTCCACCCCATCTCGCTGATTGACACTCCCTGTCTTCTTTCAGAAGTTAAGCATTCCCTCACACTTCGAAGACATCTCAGCGAATATGTTCATGTCCATGCGCATCCTGGTGACTAATGATGATGGAATAGAAAGTGAAGGTCTTCACGTTCTAGCTCGATCGATGAGAGAGCACGGAGAGGTAATAATTGCAGCTCCTGACAGTGAATATTCTGGAGCAGGGGCAGCTGTTGGGCCTATCCATCTAAGCGCGCCCGAAGTCCAGTCTGTTGACGTTGAAGGCATTGAGACGGCCTGGAGTATCTCCGGCCCACCAGCGTTGTGTGTGATGTTTGCTCGACTCGGTCTCTTCGGCGACATCGACTTAGTGGTATCCGGAATCAACCCTGGGGCAAATGTAGGTCGATCTGTCTATCATTCAGGCACGGTCGGCGCTGCCCTCACTGCTCGGCACACCAACATACCTAGCGTTGCTGTTAGCCAGCACTTAACGGGATTCGACGCTGAAGGCCAGGTTTGGGAGGATCTAATAGTCGGCCAAAAATGGCATGTGGCTGCACAGGTAGCAAGCACGCTCATCGAAGGTTTACTTCAAGATGACATCGGAGATAGTCCTGTCTTAAACGTAAATGTTCCAAACCTGGAACTCGACCAAATCCGAGGATGGCGATTCACTGATATTGGCACTGAACCACCTCGAGCCATTGAAAGGGTCGAGTTGGAGTCAACTCCAGAGGAGCGAACCTTCCGAGTGTCTATGTCGTGGGGCGACGAGCATCATCAGTCTTCAGAGGTTGACACCGGCGCTGTAATGAACGACGAGATATCGGTCTCCTACCTCTCGCGAATAGTTGCTATTCCTCCACCCCCAGCTTCCATTCTTGGTGGAGCGCTAGAAAGCCTTCTCAAAACAAGTCAAGAAGGTATCGAATAAAAAGCTCGCTCTACGCGCGTTGGTTTATCCACCCCACGATCACGTCGGCTGCTTCGTCACGAGCGTCTTCGCGATCTCGCAGGTAGTGATCTCCCCGGATAGTGACCGTGGTTAGATCGTCTGCAGCGAGCGACTCAACAATCGCTTTCGTGTCACTAGGGAATACTCCACTGTCGGCGTCGGCATCAATAACCAGCGATGGGATAGTTACGCGTTCTAGGTGTGGAGCTGCGGAGCATGACGAATCAGTGAGACTCCACATCGATAACCAAGTTCGCAAGGAGCTGACCGTGCCGACGCCGTAGATACCGTAGTTCGACCTTCGAGGGTCACCGAGATAACAACTTGGAGATTCGCGATTATTCGGGTCAATCGAACCATCGATCATTCGCAAGTCAGCCCATAGCCGTGGCGTGGTGAACAGTCGATCGTGATGGCCTGCGGCTACCAGTCGGTCAATTTCATCTCGAGCCCATTGAGTAATCCGATGATTCCGGTCCCGCTGCGCTTCACGATATTCGGCAATAAAGTTTTCAGTGAAGGGAATTTCTCGTCCGTCCGCGAATGGGTCGAGACGTTCGATAACGCTCAGCGAATCATCTTCTCGTTCGACTGATGGGTCCATCCAATTCGTTAACACCTCTGGCCGCCCAGGATGAGCAGCGAGCGACACATAAAGGTCTGCTCCTGGGATTTCCAACGCTGCGGGAACGATTGAGTTGCGTCCATACTCTGGTTCAAGGTTCGGGTCGGCTGACTGAGATTGGTACGCGGCCATCAGTGACCCGCCACCTGAATTCCCGAGCAATACGACAGTTTCTACGCCCGCTTCTTCGCGGAGCCAGCGAACACCAACTGCTATCTCGGCAAGCGCGTGGTCAAGAAGAAAATAGGGTTCGGCCCCTCGAAAACGCGTATTCCAACCAAGGAATCCAATCCCACGTTTGGCGCAAAGGTCAGCAATGTAATGTTCACTGAAGTCGATGTTGTAGTGCGTAGCGATTACGGCCACACGAGGGCGATTGCCTCTGGGCCGATGGTAGACCCCTTGACAAGGGTGACCTCCAGCTCCCGCCCGCCCAACTATCGGGGATGCAAGGCCAACAAACTCGCGTTCGACAGATGCGTTCAGTTGACTTCTCCGATTGGGGCTGCCAGCAATCGAGCTGCTTCTTCTTCGTCCACCGGCATCCCTGCAGTATCGCGACACAGTTCTACGAGAACTTGATTCGGGTCAAGGTAATACAACGAGTAGCACCACCCATGATCAATTTCCATGGTCGCTTCGATGCCTTCCGACATCATTCGAGAACGAATTTCCTCTTGCATTTCTTCCGTTGCCTCAAAAGCTGCATGATTAATGAAGACCGGCACTCCAAGACTTTCATTCACGTCGGTCACCCAGTCATCGCGTTCACCTATGTTCTCAAACGCGAAAAACGCGATGCATTGACCATTCCCTGTATCGAAAAAGACATGTTTGATCCATCCATCTTCTCGATCATGGAATTCCGTATTGACTAGGGGAAATCCAAAAAGGTCCTCGTAGAAGTGTCGTGTTGCCTCAAGATCTTTCGTTGAGTAAGCGACATGATGAAATGCCATAGCGCCTCCAATTATTCACCTTCTGGTCTAGTTTCGCGGACGCGAGCACCTTGCACGACCGCGATTGCTGCGATCACCGCCAGGAACACCGATACCAGCGCTGCCCAATGCGCCAAATCATGGTAACTGCGTTGCTCCACAGCTAGCCCTGACGAAATACCAGCAGCCGCACCAGTTGCTGTCATCAAGACATCGGCAGTCGATTGAGTGGCAACGCGAGCCTCGGGGGGAAACGCCTCGGTCATCAACGCGCTACCCGCTACAAGCGAAGAGCACCATCCAATTCCAATTAAGAACAACCCAACAAAGTGACCCGTAGCTTCAGGCGCCTCGGTATGCGAGGCAATCTCAGCACCCACAGCAGTAATCACCGCGCCAACTCCTATAAGCAACTCTTTGCTCAATCGGTCGGCGATTCTTCCTATCCATGGAGAGAACGCATACATACCGACGATATGGAGCGAAATCATCAGACCGATAACTAACGGGTCTTGGTTCCCGTCTCTCATATGGAGCGGCGTTACAGTCATCACTCCTACCATCACGCCTTGCGACAGCATCATCCCTAATAAGGCGACTCGCGCGGCAGGTCGCGAGAGAATCAAGCTCAGATCAGAGAACCGAGGGCCTCGAATCGCTGTTTTGTTGACGTCAGCTACTAACAGAAGTGGGTCAGGTCTGAGCCGTTTCAGAATGGTTGAAGAAGCGACAACGAACAGAGTGACAGAAACCATGTACGAAAAAATGAAGCCGCTTCCGCCTTCCGATGAGCCCGCTAACGATCGAAGCCCCAAACCGACTGTCGGTCCCAGCACCGACCCGACGGTGTTTGCCCACACAACTAAGCTGATGCTGCGCGCTCGGTTTTCATCAGTTGCAAGATCAGAACCTGCGTAGCGGGCCGCTAAGTTTCCAGCTTGGCCACATCCGCAAAGCGTCATTCCGACCACAAGCAAAATGTAGGTCTCTGTTAAGGCCGCCAATAATGCGCAAGTTGCTCCGACGGACCCAACTAAGTATGCATATCCAATTCCGATACGTCTTCCGCGTCTGGCCATCACAGCTGCAACCGGGATGCCGGCCAAACTTTGGCCAATGCTGAGGCCGACCGCTGCAATCGCTCCCAAAGTGTCGCTTCCGGTTATCTCGCTACCTAAGAGGGCTGCTACGGAGTACGAAGTTCCCATAGCTAGGCCGCCCGGAACAACACCCTGTTGTAGGACCCGAACGGTTCGCTTTTGGATAGCTCCGTGTTCAGTTGTCGGATCGCTCAATCGGTTCTCGATTCTTGTGCGATGGCTTGCGCCCATCGATAGTCCGGCTTACCTGCGGGACTTCGTTTGATCTCATCCACCTCGATTATTGATTTTGGTCTCTTATATCGGGCGATGTGATTAGCGCAATGTTCGATGATCTCTGACTCTAGGTCTTCTTCTTGTCCCACAAGTTGAACGATGGCAACTACTTCGTTACCCCACCTTGCGCTTGGGCGACCGCACACGACCGCGTCGTAAACGGCTGGGTGAGTTTTGACAGCTGTTTCTACTTCTTCAGCAAAGATCTTTTCTCCACCAGAGTTAATAGTTACCGAATCTCGGCCTAGTACTTCGATACGGCCGTCTGCGAGTAGGCGGGCTCTGTCTCCTGGAACGGAAAATCTGACTCCGTTGATGACCGGAAAGGTTCTTTGAGTTTTCTCAGGGTCGTTTAGGTAGCCCAAAGGCACTCGGCCAGACATAGCGAACCAGCCAATCTCCTCTGATCCTGCTTCAAGCACGGCATCCATTGTTGAGTTGACCACAGCGCTTCCCGAAGCAGGCACGAAGTCACCTGTACTAGCTGTTTGTTCCTTGGTGCTTACATTGCTTCCTTGAACACCAGTCTCGCTTGACCCGATCGAGTCTCTGATAGTTACTCCACCAAATTGTTGCTTGAGTTCTTCTTTCAACTCGGAGTTCAAAACTGCGCCGCCACTTATGATTGATCGAAGCGACCGAGGAACTAGTTGGCCAGATTTCGATGCATCCAATAGGGGTCTAGCGAAAGCATCGCCAACTATCTGCAAGAATTCGACGTCTTCGCGATCGCACGCCTGGAGGACACTTGCTGCGTCATAGCGGTCAGTTACATCAGGGAGCACCACGGTGTGGCCCATCGAGAGCGCTTGGAGGGCTATCCATTGGGCGGCACCGTGCATAAAGGGTGCGCTTGTCATCCATCGCAAGGTTCCTCTGCCTGCCGCCTCTGCTACTTCGGCATATGACTCGTATTCACAATTTTCTTTCCTGTTTAGGCCACCTAGTGCTCCTACGAAGAAATCAGCGTTCCTCCAAAGAACGCCTTTGGGCATTCCAGTAGTTCCTCCTGTGTAGAGGACATACAAGTCGTCGGGAGAACAATCATCTAGATCCCTCGCATCGTGGCCGTGAACGAAATCGTCGTAGTAGATAGCACCTTCAAGTAGCTCATTGTTTGAGGCGTCTGGCACTTGAATAATGAGTTTTATATTCGGCAGTTGGGGTAAGACTTCCGCCAAGTTCGGTGCATAGGCAGAGCTAACGATCACTGCTTTTGCCTCTGAGTCGGTCAAGAGGTAGAGAAGTTCATCCGCCATATACCTGTGATTCACGTTGAAAGTAGCGGCTCGGGCGGCCCAACCTCCCAACATAGATTCGAGATATTCAAACTCGTTGTTGAGATATAGAGCTATGTGATTTTGTCCGCTTTCATGGCCGGCCAATTCCGAGCGTTCCTTTTGGCAACCGATTCCTGCAGCACTTAGAGCACTTCCTAATCGGCGATATCGCTCGACGAAGTCGGGGAACAGGATCTCAGTGCCCCGATGAACTAATGCGATCCGCTCGGGGCATGCGTCGGCGACTTCTGCTATCACCCGAGCTAGATTGAATTCCACCGACGCACAGTAACCAATCTGAACGCCGTCAGTTCTTGAAAAGCACTCCAAATTTCCCGTCAGTGGAAGTATTTGTTATATCAATAGCTTTCGATGGTTTGATGGTCGGGGAAGATTACTGACATGGATAAACAACTCGTTCTCGCATCAAGCTCACCGCGTCGAAAAGAGCTGTTGTCTTTTCTAGGAGTCGATTTCATTGTCTCGGTCCCCGATGTTGATGAGTCACTCATTATCGGTGAAAAGGTTGAAGAGTATGTTCAAAGAGTCGCTTCGAAGAAAGTCTTAGCTGTAGAGGGGTTTGTGGTTCTTGGGGCTGATACCTGCGTCGTATTGGAGGACCAAATTTATGGAAAGCCGGTTGATCTAGCCGACGCTGAATTTATGCTCAGCGCGTTATCTGGCAAAGTGCACCAGGTCGTATCCGGGGTTGCTGTCCGAACTGGCGACCGGTTAGCAGTCACGGTGGTTCGAACCGATGTCGAATTTGTGTCTCTGGATCAGCGTCTCATTGATTGGTACCTGGGTTTAGGCGAGTCTCTAGACAAGGCCGGTTCCTACGCTCTCCAAGGTGCGGGCGCTTCACTTGTTAAAGCTATTAGTGGCAGTCATTCGAACGTGATCGGCTTACCCTTGGTGGAAACCGCAAGCCTGCTAATTCAAGCTGGCGTTGACTTGATGTCTCCGAACCGAAATAGGGCATCGTGAACCCTTACAAGAGTGCGCTCAACGAAAATCTTAAACCGTTCCAACCCGGGGAAGTATCTCCAGTGACCATGGGGTCGATCCGTCTGGAAACCCCAGTTGTTTTGGCACCAATGGCCGGTGTGACGGACTGGCCTTTCCGATCGTTATGTTCAGGTTGGGGCGCTGCCTTATATGTCAATCAAATGATTACAGCGAGAGCTTTAGTCGAAGAGAACTCCTCGACATGGAAGCTGGCCGAGTTCGGGGCTAATGAGGCGATTCGATCAATCCAGTTGTACGGCACTGATCCCAAATACGTTTCTTTAGCTGTTCAAATGCTCAAAGACCGCCTGGGCGTCGATCATATCGACATGAATTTTGGATGCCCGGCTCCGAAAGTCACTCGGAACGGCGGCGGCGCAGCTATCCCCTTCAAACGTCGACTTCTGGGGGCAATAGTTGAGGCAGCGGTCAAAGCCGCGGGTCAGACCCCGGTGACTATCAAATTTCGTAAAGGTATTGACGAACAAAATTCGACCTTCCTAGACAGTGGACGAATAGCTCAAGATTTAGGTTGCGTCGCTGTGACTTTGCATGCTCGGACCGCTACAGATCTCTACTCTGGGCACGCAGATTGGGACGCTATTGCAGAACTGGTGCAGAGCATCGATATCCCTGTGTTTGGCAACGGGGACATTTGGGAGCCTTGGGATGCGTTGCGGATGATGCGTCATACAGGAGCGGCTGGAGTTGAGATTGGGCGGGGCTGTTTGGGGCGCCCTTGGCTCTTTGCCGATCTGGTATCTGTCTTAAGCGGCCGGGAGCCTCAATTAACTCAGCCAACACTTGGATTAGTCGCAGAGGTCATGCTTGATCATCTCAATCGTCTCCTCGAATTTTATGATGAAGATGAGAGCACCGTCGTCCGCAGATTTCGAAAGCACGCGGGTTGGTACGTTGCAGGTTGGCCCGTAGGGAAAGAACTCCGAAGACACATTCATGCTGTGAGCAGTTTTGGTGAGTTGGAATCCATTACTAATGAATTCGACCATGACGCGATACTTCCGCCCGAGGGTGTTCGAGTGAAAAGGAGCCACACCGGTGGTCCTCGGAGAGTTGCTCTACCTGAGAATTGGTTGGTGGACCCTCAGGAAGCGGTGATGCTAACTCCTGACGCGGAGGCAAACGTCAGTGGTGGCTGACCCTCATGCTCGCTCGTCAAAGGAAGCGTTACGCAAAGAGTTGCGGCCGCTGCGGGCCCAGGTTGACTCAGCTACCGAAAAGATTGTGGTTAACCATTTAGCGGACTTTCTAGGTCAGATCGACGGTGTATTTCTGTTTTATCGATCAGCGCCTAATGAGATTCAGCTAGATAGTTTGGCTGATCGCCTGGGATGGGAAAGGTTCGCCACGACTCGGACTCCAGAGAGCGGACCACTGACGGTCCATAGTGCTAGCGGAATTATGGAGCGGCACAAGTTTGGCTACATGCAACCACTCGAAGATGCCGCGAAGTTTCCTCTTGATTCAATTTCGGTAGCTCTTGTACCTGCTCTCGCTATCGATACGCGAGGCAATCGACTGGGCCATGGTGCAGGGTATTACGACGAACTGCTTTCCCGTATTTCCGCCGACTGTCTTAGAATCGGTGTGATTACAGAGCGATTTATTTTCGATCAGTTGCCATATGAATCTCATGATGTTCCGATGACGCACCTGGCATCTGAAGCAGGGGTTCGGCCAGTTGAAGCGGTGAGCGATTAGTTCATGTGGGCTGGTATCGCATTTGACGCCATCGAGAGGTTGCGGTTGTGACTTCTACCATTTCCGAGGAAAGCAATACACCCTCCACATAGATGTCACGTCCATCAATTTTTACAACCCAAGCTCGAGCAGTTACTTCCTCAGACAAAAAGGCTGGCCTCAAGTAGCTAAGGTTCATTTCTGCTGTGGCGCACGCTAGGTCCGATGCTTCGTTGGCGAGGGTACTTTGAGCCGCTACCCCCATCACCTCGTCGAGAATCGCTGCCTGAATTCCACCATGTATCACTGTGTCGAATCCGCAATGATGTTGCTGCGTGAGATGACTGGTTTCGATCGTGCCATCGTCATATCTAGAGAAGATCAGCCCGAGTCCTTTGTCGTTTGAAGTCGAACAACCAAAACACTGATCTACTCCTGATCTTTCAAGCGGATATGGGCTTGGTGTTGTTTGACGGTAGTAATCCGGTGGGCTTGTTGTCACATCCGAAATCGTAGGCAGTTAATAGGGGCTGTGCCGGCCTCATTCCAGAACTTCTGCTATCGCTAGTTCAGCGATTCGTTCTCCGTCATATCCCAGTATTCCCTCCAAGACTTCCATCGTATGTTGTCCGTACGTGGGCCCGGCCCAATCAAATCCGCCTCGCGATCGCGACAAGTGGTGCGGGATACCGTCGACCATCACTTCACGAGCTTCTGGGTGTGGGACCCAAGGGAAATGACCGCGGTGGACTAGTTGCGGGTCATTCATGCAATGACCTGTGTCTTGAACCATATGGGCGCTAACACCGTGATGTTGGAGACGAATTTGCAGTCCTCCTGGACTCTGAACTTGAGTCCAGGAGGCGATTATTTCGTCAATTGTTTCCACCTGTTGGTGCCGTTCTTGCAAAGTTAAGTCAGCTAAATCTTCGCGCCGCATTTCCAAACACAATGATTTCCATTGGTCGTCGTTTTCGCAAACAATCGCGCACCATTGGTCTTCTCCAGAGCATGGGTATACCCCGTGCGGAATCATGTTGGGATCAGCATTCCCCGTACGCGTCGGCATGCAATCTGTTGTCTGATATTCAAGAATTCCCGGAGTCAGATAATGGGTCGCTGCTTCTGCCTGAGAAAAGTCTAAGTATTGGCCCTTTCCCGTTCGACGTCGATAATCCAGCGCCGCCAACAGTGCCGCAGTGGTGAAACGAGGCGACGTGTAATCGGTGTAAGCCATGTATGGTCCGGCTGCTCCTCGGTCTGGCCATCCGGTGATGTCGTAGAATCCAGCTATAGCGGCCGCTAAGTTGCCGAAGCCCGCGAAATTCTTCATCGGACCTGTCTGTCCAAAGACACAACTGGACAGAACAATAATTCCGGGGTTGATCTCTTTAAGAACTTCGTAGCCAAAACCCATCGACTGAAGGGTTCCGGGAGTAAACGACTCAACCGCTACATCAGCCCACCTCGCAAGGTCCAGCACGACGTCTTTGGCTTCGGGTTTTGACAAGTTGATAGCGAGACTCAACTTGTTGGAATTGACGGCATGCCATGCGATCGCGTTTTCTTGGTCGGGGACGTCATCTCGATGACCTAATGCTCCTCTTAGTAAACAAGGTCTCGTGACTGATTCAAGTCGGACGACTTCAGCTCCCCAATAAGCAAGAATCTTTGTGGTGAGTGGCGCTGCGGCGACCCACGAAAAGTCCAAGACTTTTAGCCCTTCTAACGGTCTTGCGCCGGCTTCGACCTTTTGTGGATTAGGTATTTCAGACGGTCGCTCTCTATGTGTTGCGATCGCAGACTGGTGTTCCCCAAGAATTGGTGCCGCGTCTAGTCGGCGTAACGGAGTTTCGCTGGCTTGAATGAAGGGTCCTGGATAGCGAATACCTTCGATATCATCCCAAAAGTCGCGGGCCTCGAACTGCTTGCTGGCAACTACGTCGGCTAGATCGGCAACCGGTGTGACTAATAGTCCTCGCTCCAAACTTGCTTCTAGAAACTCTGCTTTAGTCCTATCTGCCGCGAAGTCAGCGATCAGGTCCATTACTCGCGTCAGCTCTTCAATGGTTTCGGTGCCTTGTTGTATATGTATTGCGAAATCCACCCAATCTTTGTCTCTTGTGGCTTCGTCGCAAGCACCTTCTTCACACATCCAGTCCATGAAGCGTTTGAACATTGGGCCGATCATTGCTCCAAAAGCAACGGTGATGACTACTTCGCCATCGGCACAGGGGTAGGTCCATCGCAGGTGAACAGGTCCCTGCTGAACTCCGCCAGACATCCGTTCTTGGGGAGCTAATCCGGCTGGTCCATGCAAAATTGCAGGCATGGCCGTCTCAGACGTCGCTTGCTGAGCTGATACATCGACGTGTTGTCCCTGGCCTGACCTGGACCTTTCGTCGCTGGCAACTAACGCACCGACGAGCCCTTGACATGCAGCGTGTGACCATGCTTGGGGGATAGATATGCGAACTGGCGGTCTGTCACTGTCTCCGTTGCATATCATTTGACCGCTAGCAGCAACGAGAGTGAGGTCTGTTGCTGACCAGGTCGCCTTAGGGCCGTCATCACCAAATGGGGTTAATGACACTGTGATCAAACTGGGGTTATTGGATCGAAGCTCTTCTAGGTCTAACGCGAAGGGGGTAGCTCCACAGTCAATAACGAAGTCGGCTTCTGTCGCTAGCTCACTTATATCTGAGGCGGTCCGGACGGTAACCGATTTTTTGCCTCGGTTGTACGCGTCAAACCAATAGTCGCGTTCCCACCCTTGCTCCGGTTCAGCCAGCACAACCTCACAACCGAGTTGAGCTAATAGGAAACCTGTCATCCACCCTCGACGGTCGGTGAGGTCGATAACGCGGTAGTTGTCAAGCATGAGCCCCCCTTAGATAGCCATCGGAAGCTTAGATCGACTTCTTGGCTTCCTTTCTCGCTACTTCAATTTCTGGGTGGCGAAAACACTTGCTTAGATGATCGTTGACTATTCCATCTGCCTGCATAAGTGAATAACAAGTGGTTGGACCAACAAATCGCCAACCGAGTTGCTTTAGCGCTTTACTCATCTTTTCGGATTCCTGAGTTTTTGCAACTACTTGCGAAGGTGTTTCGACTGGTGGGGAGTCGGCGGGCTCAAAACTCCAAAAGAACTTGGCGAGTGAGCCGTGCTGTTCGACAGTAGTTATAGCGGCTCGTGCATTCGTGATTGTGGCTTCGATCTTGCCGCGATGTCTTACAATCCCAGGGTTATCAAGAAGTTTTTGGATGTCTTGGTCACCAAATGCAGCAACCTTCTCTATTTGAAACCCGGAGAAAGCTGTTCGGAAGTTATCTCGCTTGCGAAGGATGGTGAGCCAAGATAATCCTGCCTGAAAGCCTTCAAGGCACATTTTCTCGTAGAGCTTTACGTCGTCGGTTACCGGCAGCCCCCACTCAGTGTCGTGGTAGTGCGCGTAGTCCGTGTCTCCTTCACCCCATGGGCATACCAGGAGCCCGTTACTGCGGATTTTAATTCCTGAACTCATGTCCCTGAAAATAACCGGTGACAGCCAACGTTGGCTTGTCTTCTGACTTAACTGCAAGACTGAGCTAGACAGCCAAGGAGCAGTTGTGAATCAAGATCTACAAAGACTCGTCGACGAGAAAGCTTGCGAGAAACTCATCGTTGAATATTGCCACCTAGTCGACTTCGGCAATGCCAGCGCGATCGCTGACCTGTTCACCGCCAGCGGTTCCTGGTCAGGGCCCGGCGTTGAGATGGTTGGACAAGACCAGATACGAGCTGGTTTCTCCGCCAGACAAGACGTGACACGCCGTCAATCTCGGCATCTCTGTACAAATGTCTTAGTTCGCGTCGAAGAAGATGAGGCGACGAGTCTTTGTTACTTGCTCAACTTCCGTCACGATTCGGCGACAGGAGTTGCTGAGTCACCAGCTCCGGCTGGGTTACCAAAATATGTAGGTGAGTACCACGATCGATTCGTACGCACCTCCGAGGGTTGGCGATTTGCATCGCGACGTTTCGAATTAGCTTTCCTTCGAGATTGAGTTGGGCACTGCGGTTGGGGTATCTGTTCAACGATTTGCTGAGGCATAATTGAACTCAGAAAATCTTTAGAAGTCTTCGGTGGTTTTACGATGAGTCGTTTACAGCTAGCTATTGATGTAGCCAATCTTGATGAAGCAATTGAGTTCTACTCAAAAATGTTTTCGAGTGAACCGAGCAAAGTCAGGCCCGGGTATGCGAACTTCACTATCGAGGAACCTCCACTCAAGCTGGTTCTCACCGAAGACATCGAGAACGGTGGCTCGATCAACCATCTCGGCGTGGAAGTCGACGATGTCCGAATGGTGCATGAAGCTGATGCTCGAATGACAGACGAAGGGTTAACGACTACCGGTATCGACGAAACAATGTGCTGTTACGCGGACAAGACGGAAACTTGGATCGACGGACCTGATGACGTTCGGTGGGAATGGTACGTAAAGAGGGGTGACAATGAACAATTCGAAAATGTCGTGGTCTCTTCTGAAACTAATTGTTGTGGAAACTAACCCTCAGTCGATCAACTAGTTAGCTGGCTGCGGCTCAGCCGCTGCTTCGAATTCGGTGTCTTGTTCAACCTGGCTACGCATTCCTTGGGTCATTTCAGAGTGAAGTTGGCGGACCTTAGAACTTCCAGTTGTCATGAACAATTTGGGAAGTATCGCGTGCACTGCACACGCCAATCCGGCGACAAGTAATTCTTTTGAGAAATGACTAGCTACTCGAAAGTGTTCTCCGTAGCTCTCCCCCACTGAGGATGGATGTTCTGTGAAATAATCCTTGACTCCCATGCCAACAGAGTAGGGATATGAGCGCAACACGTTCGTGCCTACCTCTGCCCATTCTCATTCTATTTTAGAAATACATCCTGTATTTATTTCTTTTGGCGCAATATTCTTGTGCTATGGACATTATTGATCGGGAAATCCTGCACTTACTTCAACAAGACGCGACACGTTCGTCTCGTGAATTAGGTGACGAAGTTGGTTTAACTCCCACGCCCTGCTGGCGACGCGTGCAGTCGTTAAGAGAAGCCGGCATTATCGAACGCGAAGTGGCGATCTTGAATGCGTCTCAACTCTCTTTGGACATTAGCGCCCTAGTCCAGATCCGCACTAATGAACATTCCGCTGCCTGGCTTGCCGACTTCACTGCGGCAATTGAAGAGTTCCCAGAAATCGTTGAGGCTTTTCGGACTAGTGGCGAAATCGACTACATGCTCAGGGTGGTTGTCCCCGACATGAATGCCTATGACGACTTCTACAAACGCTTGATCGAACGGGTAGCGCTTTACGACGTTCGAACAATTTTCGAAATGGAAGAGCTAAAGCGGACTACCGCTCTTCCCCTTGATTACGCGCCTTTTGACAGCCCGTAAATCATCACTGAGTCAGAATCTCAACCGCCGCGTCTACCGCTACCTGAGCGCGCTTATCAATACCCCTCGCATCAGCACTCGCTATCGGATGTTCGATAACCGCAAACGGGTGGAGCGGTACACCTTGAACTCTGGCCATTAACTCGGCCGCATCAACAAAAGCTGATGTCATGATGCTGACTGCGGGAACTCCGTTTCGTTCCGCCATTACTGCGTCATGCAAACTGCACGACGAACAACTACCTCAATCACCCACACCACTTAGAACTGCATCCCACCCCATCGCTTCCCGTATTAGTTCAGCTTCGGCTGGGGCGCTGTAATTCTTTTTCGTTCTGCGAACCACTTCCGACACACCGTATTCAGTTCGCAAAATGGATTCGACCTGATCAAAGAACGGCGCTGTGTTTTCTTTGCCATTCGATATGAGCCCTACAACAGCTCCTTGCAGGCTGTTAAGTCGCTGTGCTGGTTCCGATGCAACTAGCTGTTGTTCGTGACTTGGATTCATAAGTTCCATTGCTATGGCACCTCACAATCAACACATGCCCCGACGGCCACCGTAGTTGCGCGACTTTTAGTTCCTAACCATGGTGGAATAATTTGCGCAAATCCGCCCGCTGGACCACCAGCAGCGACAACCATGAGCTCTTGGGGAGACTCCATAGCTAAGTACTCGCGATCAGCGCGGTCTTTGACAACTGAACCCTTGCCTACTTCTTTCCAGGAGCCACGCTTGACTCGGGCTCGATTGAAAATACAGTTCTGAATGTCATCTTTAGACCACCCGGCGTCAAAAAAGTGTCGGCGAAGCTGGGGGGGCAGCACAACGACATAGTTACCCGCCCATATTGAATAATGGAGTTGGTTAGATCGAATTTCAGCTGAGATCGTCTCGCAAATCTCTTCCGGGTTTGATGTCCATTCGTTCATTATCTGTCGAGGCGCCATGGCTGCCACAGCTGTGACCGTAGATACATCAGATTCTCCGAGACGCTCTTCGGCTAGTGACGGCCATGGAGAGTTCTCTTCATCCTCAGCTATGCAGTATGAAAACTTTCCGGGGTGACCCAACGTGGACCGATCGATTTCGCCGGGTCGGACATCTAAAAGGTTGATAAGAGCAAGTCGTATGGCCCGACCGACCGCAGCAGAGGCGCGGTCAGTGTTGCCTAGGGCGTTAAACGTCGTCACCATCTCCAGTTCACGGCGAATTGGTCCGTTTACTATGAGCAATATTGCGCATCCTCCGGTTGATGCAGTGGCTCCGTGAAGGAGGAATTCCGGTGCCAGCATCGCTGTAAACGCAGTTACAACCAGCGGAAAGTGCTCCGGTAGACATCCTGCCATCACAGCATTGACTGCAAGTTTTTCTGCGGTTATCGACCGTTCTCTTACTGGCTCAATACCGACGAGATGTTCAGGCGGCAACAAAGCCCATTCCAGGCAGGCTGATACAAGGTCAGGTGTCGGTGGAATAATAGGAAGGCCATCGGTCCAACCGTTGGCGTGGTAAGTCTCCTGAGCTGCGGAGAAGTCAGAAGTAGTGAGGCGAGAAGATTTTAAACTCACAGGTGATTCCAGTCAGACTGTCGCCGCCAAGCTATCGCCACCCACCGGCAAGGCAGCGACGTTTATTTCATAGAGCTCAGCAGTGTTGTCGCACAATATGTCCTTGGCTTGCACATCGGTGAGGCTGGCAGCGTGCTCGTCAAGCATCTCTTGACTCCACGGCCAGGTACTGTCGCTATGCGGAAAATCATTAGCCCACAGAAGACGCTTATGGTTCACATGTTCGACCATCTTGAACGCAATCCAGTCATCCTGGAAGGTCGTATAAATATTCTCCCGAAAATATTCGCTCGGTAGTTTCGACAGTTCTTGACCTGGTGGAAGCCAGTAACGGTGGCGTTTGTACGCATGGTCCATTCGGTACATGTAATGCGGAACCCATCCTGCATCAGCTTCGACACACACGACTCGTAGCTCTGGATTTCGCTCGAAGACACCACCAAAGACAAGGGTTCCCATGATGTCTTGGTTGGCTCGGATGATGGTCATGAAAGAGTTTGCCTTGGGTCCCCGTGGTCGACCTGATTCTTTCGCTGTCAATATGTGCCAGGAAAGCGGCAGTTTGAGATCAACCGCCGCTTTCCAGAACGGGTCCCATCTGGGATCGTCGTAATCGAAGTCGGTTGCAGGATTTCCGGGCATCATTACCCCACGCATCCCACTTGCTTTCATCGCTTCTAGTTCGGCGATACCTTCTTCAACTGATCGAAGCGGTGTTTGGGCGATCGGAAGAAGTCGATCTCGGTCTACCGAGCAATAATCACTGATCCACCTGTTGTAGGCCTCCATAGAGGCTTTCTTGTAATCAGCATCAGGGTGGTTACAAAGCACCATGCCCACAGAGGGATATATGACTTCTGCTGATACTCCATCCCGGTCCTGGTCTTTTAACCGATAGTTCGAATCCCATCCACTACGTGGCAACTCATCCCACTTCGCCTGCGGGTTCAGGTCTTCGGGGGCCTGGCCAGCGGCTGCAATCAGCCCCATTTGGATAGTTCGTTTCATTCCATCTATGACATACACATCGCCCCGGTCTTCAGTCTCCACGACATGTGGAGCGACATCCCTCCATTTCGGATCGATGTAGTCCAAATATGCGTTCGGCGCTTCAGCAATGTGTGAATCCGCGGAGATGATCGGATAGTTGACCTGCATTGGCTCCCCTTTCCCCAGTACAGGCATGCTACTGAGATCACGGGAATAGTGCTGGCCTGGTGATAGCAATGGCGAGTGTTCCTGTTGAAAACAAAGTTTCAAGAATTCGAAAAACTTTTAGTTCTTTGTTTCGCGACATTCCTAGTGATGGCCGGCCAAGGGGTTGTAGGGCCGGTCCTACCTCTCTATGCAAGAGATTTCGGCGTTAGCGCAACGGTTGTTGGACTAACTCTCACTGTGTTCGCTTTAGCTCGCTTAATCCTAAATGTTCCAGCCGGAATGATCGCTGACCGATTTGGAAGACGCATTCTTCTGATCGGCGGTCCCATTTTGACCTCAATCGGGATGTTCGGTTCAGGGTTCTCGGGTGACATTTGGTCACTACTCATATGGAGATTTGTTGCTGGAGCCGGTTCTGCCTTTTACATGAGTGGCGCCTTGATCTATCTGATCGATATCGCTCCAGCCGACCGCCGCGCCCGTTACGTGGCAACAAATCAGTGGGCTTTGAGTGTCGGGGTCGCTTTAGGTCCGGGAATTGGTGGACTAGTAGCTGAGCGTTGGGGACTCGCAGCACCATTCCATCTGGTTGGAGTAATCGGTTTGGTAGCTGCGATCTACGCGATTTTTCGACTTCCCGAAACCAGAAATTCAATGACTGCAGCCTCTGACAGTAAAAGTCCCATTCGCGAAGCAGCAGTGATCATCCGCAGCGCGCCATTTGTCGCAATTGCTTTTGTTACCGGAACAATCTTTATGACCCGCGCAGGGACTCGGGCAACTTTGGTCCCTCTTCATGCCGATGAAACATTGGGCTGGGGCCCAGGCGAAATCGGCTTAGTTTTCACTGTTACCGGAGTGATGACACTGTTCACTCTTTGGCCCGCGACATGGGCCACGGAGAACATCGGCAGAGCTTCAGTCATTCTATTTTCGGGAATAGCTGCTGCATTGGGGACATTCGCTATCGCTTCTAGTTCGACTCCGCTCTGGTTCGTGATGGGGAACGTGATCCTTACGCTTGGGACTGGCACTGCCGGGCCAGCACCCGCTGCTTTTGTCGCCGACCTTTTTCCTGAACAATTACGTGGCTTGGGCATCGGCCTATACCGATCCGCCGGAGATGTCGGTTTTGTCCTGGGGCCGCCAACCTTGGGATGGTTAAGCGACAACGCTTCAATGTCTGTTGCGTTTCAAGCTGCTGGCTGCTTGGTCGGTGCTGCCGGGATCTGTTTTGTTTTGGTTACACGCCGAAGCGAGAGTCGTATCGCTGACTAAACAGATCAATAAATTTTTGAAGAACCGTCGCCGGCTCCTCCTTCGATCGCGTTCTTTAAATCTTGGTAACTGCCTTTGGCCACGGCAGCGATATCTCCACTGATCGTTTGCATCATGAAGCCCTTTTCCCGACGGTTAGCAGCAAGAGCGCTCGTGGAATGAATGCCTGCGATCTTGCCTGCTTTGTTGCATCTCTCAACTATGTGTTCCAGGACTTCTTTATATTCATCATTATCGTCGCTGTACGCCGGTCCGTACCCGTAGCTCAACGACAAATCAGCGGGTCCAACATATATTGCATCGACTCCTTCGACTGCGAGAATTGCGTCAAGGTTCTCAACCGCGTCACGGGTTTCGATCATGGGGATGCAAGCGTTGGTTTGGTTCGCCGTTGGGTAGTAATCCTCCCCAGCATTTGCTGCACGTCCTCCAATGATGGTGGGGCCGTAACTCCTCTGACCCAGTGGCGGATATTTTGTCGCTGCCACCGCTCTTTCAGCCTCTTCAACCGAGTTGACCATCGGAATGATGATTCCTCGGGCACCGGCATCGAGCATCCGTCCTATGATTCCGGGCTCGTTCCAAGGAACTCGACATATGGGCGTCCCCTTTCCGGTCATAGTTACGGCTTGCAGCATGACCGTGGCGACTTGGTAGTCGGCAATACCGTGCTGCATATCGACGCACACATAATCAAAATCAACGCGTGCGACTGTTTCCGCCGCATGGGAGTCGGGAAGCGATAGCCAACTGCCAAGTGTTTCGGTATTTGCGGCCCACTTCTCCATTAGTGCGTTTGACATGTATCAAAACTTTCGGGAACAAGCGCTGATCTCAGACCAGCTCAGATCGGATACTTCATTGTTGTTCAAGCGGGCTTCCAAAACCACATTCTTAGGTTCTTTAATTTATTCCGACTCCTATATTGGGTCGCCTCTCTAATGTCCTGTGTGCTTTCATATCAACCCTGTTATGGCTGTTTTTCTTTCTGTAGTCACCGCGTTTCTGTACGGCTCTGGCGATTTCTTCGGCGGAGTAGCGTCACGGCGAAATTCTCCTATACAAGTCCTAACAACAGTTTCTTTAATCGGCGCCGTCCCTCTTTTGGTTGTCGCTCCGTTTATTGCGCAGAATCCAAGCACAAGCGATTTGTTCCTAGGAGCTGCAGCAGGACTTGTCGGGATCACAGGTCTTGGGCTTCTTTATCGAGGACTAGCGCGGGGTCCCATGTCAATCTTCGCGCCTATCACAGCGATCGTCTCAGCTGTATTCCCAGTGATTTGGGGGTTTTTCCGCGGCGATGAACAGGGTTTGCAGATCTGGTTTGGACTTGCAGTTGGCCTGATTGGGATCTTTATCCTGAGTTCTCAACCGGCTGGTGAAGAAATTAGGATTTCCGTTTCGGTTATTTTTGAAGCCTTGCTGGCGGGCCTGGGCTTCGGGCTGTTCTTCTCTCTGCTAAGTGAAACCAGCACTGAATCGGCACCTTGGCCCATTGTTGCCGGCCGATTTTCGGCAACACTGATACTTCTATGCGTTGCTTTGACACGAAAGGCGCAACTACGACCCGTTGGTAGCTGGATCCCGCTCATCGCTTGCGGAGTTTGCGACACTGGCGCGAATGTGGCTTTCTTATTCGCTCTGCGCTATGGACAGCTTGCTCCCGTCGCCGTATTAGCAAGTCTCTATCCCGCTGTCACTGTTGTCTTGGCTCGTGTCGTTTTAAGAGAGCAACTAACCAACAGACGGCTAGTAGGCCTCCTTTTAGCTATGAGTACTGTCGTACTCATTGGTTTGAGCTGACTAATTCAAAATGTCGTTCAGAATCGCGTTTTGCTGAGTAACGATCATTGGTCCAACCTTGGCAACATATTCAAGCCACGCCGGGTCAGAAAATAGCGCAGTCCTTTTCTGTGTTCGTTCTTCGAAATTCTCGTAGCGCCACATGTGAATAACCTGGTTGAGCTCTCCTACCTCGCTTACGTAGTAGCCCACTGGTTCACCCAGATGACTCTTTTGTATAGCGAAGCCCTCTTCAAGGTAGAGAGCGGCGTATGTATTCGCTGTCCCTGGCTTCAATTCGTATGTTCGCATTTCAACGAAACTCATGATTACCTCCAAGTTCGGTGGATAAATAATTAGTGATAGTGGTCTTGTTCTTTTAGTTCCGTCGATCTTGAAAAACCGGGAAACTAGTTCTGGTCTGCTTCACGACTTCGACATCTACGTCGGCCACCAAAAGGCTCTCATCGGATGTTCCTGAAACGATCATTTCACCCCATGGATCTATGAGTGCGCTATCTCCGCTGTAGCTGAGCCCATCTCCGTCACCCACACGGTTAACACCCAATACGTAGGCTTGATTTTCAATGGCGCGAGCCTGAAGGAGTGTTTGCCAGTGGATTCTGCGACCGGCAGGCCAGTTTGCTGGGATGACAAACAAGTCAGTGGAGTGAGCTGTTTGCCAAAATTCGTCGGCGAATCTGAGGTCATAGCAGATGAAGAAAGTGGTTCTTGTTCCTTCTATATCTACTTGGAGGAACTCGCTTCCTGCCCCATAGTTTTCGGGTTCCGCAGAAAAGCTGAAAGGGTGGATCTTTTTGTAGCGGTAAGTATCACCGTTCGGTGCCACCAAATTGAGTGTGTTGTAGGCGATTCCGTCTTCCCATCGCATCGGCACCGAACCAGTAATCCAAATTTGATGTTCGGCAGCTTGGTCCACGAGAAATTGGTGACTAGCACCGTCGAGCGCTTCCGCACACTTTGCTGAATTCATAGTAAAGCCAGTCGAAAACATCTCGCTGAGCACTACTAACTGTCCCCCTTTGTTTGCTGCTTCTGTAATTTGGGGCCTCAGCTTCTGAAAGTTCGTTTCTGGGTCTTCCCATACGATGTCATGCTGAACAGCCGCTACTCGAAGGGTCATACCAGGCTCTGCAATCTCTCCACTGCCTCAGTTAGAACGTCCAGGCTTTTGCAAAACGTAAATCGGATGAGGTGCTGGCCCTCTTCCCGATTGTCGTAGAAGACAACATTAGGGACAGCAACGACACCGACTTTTTCGGGAAGTTGCCAACACAATTCGAGACCATCTTCGTATCCCACCGATCTGGCGTCAGCGGTCACGAAGTAGGTGCCTTGGGATTCGAAGATTTCAAATCCAGCCGACCGCAAACCAGCGGACAGAAAGTCTCGCTTTTCTCTCATGTCCGTTAACAGGTTTTCGTAGTAGTCATCTCCAAGGGCTAATCCCACTGCTATGGCGTATTGGAATGGCCCACCGCTGACATAAGTCAAAAACTGTTTCGCTATTCGCACAGCGCTAGTTAGCTCAGGGGTTGAGCAGACCCAGCCAATTTTCCAACCGGTAAACGCGAAGGTCTTTCCGCCTGAAGAGATAGTGACTGTCCGTTCGCGCATTCCTGGAAATGACGCAATCGGGATATGTTCACCTTCGAAAACAAGGTGTTCGTATACCTCGTCGGTGACGACTAGAAGATCACGTTCTACCGCAACCTTGGCAATGAATTCGAGCTCCTCACGGGAGAAGACTTTCCCGGTTGGGTTGTGGGGGGAGTTCAACAAAATAAGCCTGGTCTTTGGAGATAATGCTGCTAAGAACTCAGACTGTTCAAATGAGTAGTGGGGTGGCCGAAGAGTGACCACCTTCTTGGTTGCTCCTGCCATCGCAATATTTGCGCCATATATGTCGTACCAGGGTTCGAAGGTCACTACTTCGTCTCCGGTTTCACATAAAGCAAGCACAGCAGCGGCTAATGCTTCTGAGGCTCCCGCGGTAACAAGTATTTCTGAGTCTGGGTCGTAGGAAAGTCCGTAAAAGCGTCGTTGATGATCACTGATGGCTTCACGCAGTTCAGGGACCCCAATGCCTGGCGGGTATTGGTTACCTAAACCGTTTCGTATGGCAGATGTCGCTGCTTCAATCACTTCGAGGGGTCCGTCTTTGTCAGGGAACCCTTGTCCTAAATTAACCGAATTGGTCTTCACGGCTAAGGCAGACATCTCAGCAAAAATCGTTGCTCCAAAACCTTGCAGCCTGGCATTCAAAAACGGTTGTCGTGGACTCACATCTGACACGTTAGGACCTCAACACGCTTCACTTCTCATCATGCGGCAACTGGTTTGAGCAAAGAGGCCAATGGTGCGCTTGACTATGGTCATGAATTCCTCACGACCTAATGATCACGTTCCAACTCGATACGACGTAGACGGCGTTGACCTTGCGTCTGTTGATGGTGTTCTTTCTACAACCAGGTCGGTAAGACTTCGCCTTGATTTAGATCGTTCTGTCCCAAACGAACTTATTCTTGACTGCATTGATCTAGCCGAACAAGGTCCGGGTGGCGGCAATCAATCAAGTCGCAGGTGGTTAATTGTTCGTGATTCGGATCAAAAGAAACGCTTGTCAGAGTTGTATTGGGAAAGCGCTGGAAAGTGGATGGTCTCTGCTCGAGACAAACTGGCCGGAACTGAACACCGCAACACAAATGTCATGCGCTCAGCCGCTCACTTGGCAGAAAATCTCGACAAGGTTCCGGCTTTAGTCATTCCATGTATATGGGGGGTCCATGATGACAGCAAGAAACCCGGGTTGTTCGACTCAGTGGTCCAGTCAGCATGGAGCTTTTGCCTAGCAGCTCGAGCTCGAGGCCTAGCTACTGCATGGACTACCGCGATTCTAAATAACGACCAAGAAATTCGGGAGGTTCTCGGAATTCCAGAAGGAGTAACTCCTATTGCCTTGCTACCTGTCGCTTTCAGCACTGGCGGCGACTTTGCATCGATATCAAGACGTTCGGCCGAAGAAGTTACTTACTTCGACAACTGGGGTCACACTTGGGAACGGCGTGATGACGACGCGGACCGCGCCATAGTCGAAGGCCCTGGGGCTACGGTCGAATTAGATGTTGATGCTTCACCGGCAACAGTTTGGTCTCTAATAACTGACATAAATGTGGGAGCCGAGTTTTCGGAGGAGTTTCAGGGCGCAACTTGGATAGAGCCATCTGATGGCCCTGCTTTAGGAGCCCAGTTCCTCGGCACCAATAAACACCCAAAAATCGGTGAGTGGCAGACAACATCTACAATCACCGAACTCAAAGAAAACGAGTTGTTCGGTTGGGCTGTAGGCGATGGAGAAGAGAATGCCGCTGCACGGTGGCGTTGGGAAATAGACGAATTACATGGTCACCGTTGCCGACTCCGTCACACTGTACGACTGGGCCCAGGACCATCTGGGTTGACTCCTGCGATTGAAGCAATGCCTGATAAGGAAGCACTTATCATCAGCCGCCGCCAGGAAGAACATCTCGCGAACATGCGACGTTGTGTTCAGGGCGTGAAGGCACTCGCAGAAAATTCGTGACAGGTCGATGGGCCCCGAGCCCAACCGGCGAATTTCATTTGGGGAATCTCCGCACGGCGCTGTTGGCATGGCTGTTCGCGCGCTCGGAAAACACCAAATTATTGTGGCGGTTCGAAGATCTGGATGGAGCGGTTAGAAACGATTTCTACGACTCCCAAATTCGTGATTTCCAGCGTATTGGCCTGAACTGGGATGGCCAGATCTTTCGCCAAAGTGAGCGATTAGGTCTATATCAAGACGGCATCGAAGACCTTATACGGCAAGGCCTGACCTACAGGTGTTGGTGTACTCGACGCGAAATTCGTGAAGCTGCTCTCGCACCACACTCCCATCTACCTGAAGGTGCGTACTCCGGCAGATGCCGTCACCTTACGGCAAAGGAGATCTCAGAAAACGAGAGATCGGGTCGAAACCCAGCACTGCGGCTTATCTCTGAAGGTCAATTAATCCGGATCGAAGATCGCCAGTTGGGAGATTTCGAGGGAGCTGTCGACGATTTTGTACTGTCCCGCGGTGATCAGACACCCTCCTACAACCTGACAGTGGTTATTGACGACGCTGACATGGGAGTCACCGAGGTCGTACGCGGAGATGATTTACTTCCATCAACACCGCGCCAGGTGCATTTGTTTCATTTGTTCGGTCTCCAACCTCCTCGTTACGCACATGTGCCTCTCGTCTTGGCGCAATCGGGGGATCGTTTGGCGAAACGAGATGGCGCCGTCACCATCGACGACCGAGTGGCGCTCGGAGAATCAGAGTTGGATGTCTTGAATCATTTACTCTCAAGTCTCCAGTTACCAAACATCGAATCAGTTGATGAGCTTGACCAGATCATCCGTCATTTCCGTCCGAGTGCTTTGCCAACCTCACCTTGGATATTCGACCTTTGAGCTAACGGCGCTCCTAGCGCCATGGTTCCACAATGATTTTCGCATGGGCTTCCGGATCGCCTAGATCCTCAAAAGCTTCGCCTACTTCACTTAAACCGACTTGACCTGTGATGAGCTGACTGACAGCAAGATCTCCTTCGCTGATCGCTCTCAAAGTGTCTGCGAATTCTTCAGCTGTATATCCCAAAACAAATTGAATGTTGAGTTCTTTTCCAATTCCGGTGAGGGGCCGGAAACTGTCTTGTTCCATGCAAACTCCCACCACAACGATTCGGGTGTCTTTCATCGCACCATGAATGATCTGGTCAATGACACCTGGCACTCCTACACATTCAAAAATGAGACCTGGCTTGGGACCCGCTTTGTTGAAGCGAACCATCGGGTCCTTGCGGTCAACATTCTTAGGCCAGGCCGTCTGCTGCCAACTTTCGTATGGCGAGATCACCGCTGGATCCAGAACCTCGTCTGCGCCCATTTGCTCAGCTAGCTGTCGGCGCCTTGGAGAGAAATCCGCGCCTATGACTGGCCCTAAACCTTTTTGTTTCAATGCGGCGATTACCGCGAGACCTACAGGCCCGCATCCGATGACTAAACAAACATCTTCGCTCGTAGCGCCAGATTTCTCTACGGCATGTCTTCCAACTGCCATTGGCTCAGTAAGCGCTGCTTCTTGAGGCGCTAAGCCGTTCCTTACCGGTAACAGCAATCTCGACGAGAGGACCATGTTCTCTGCATATCCGCCCGGGAACTCGTTCGAGTAGCCGAGAGTGTGAATCCGATCCGAACGGACGAGGACCGGCATAGAGCACACAACGTCGCCTATTTGGAAATGATCAGGAACATTTTCTCCCAGGTCTAGTATTTCCGCGCAGAATTCGTGGCCCATGATTAGATCTTTGTCTGCGTCATAGACAAGAGGTCCACCAGTTTCTTTCTGACTCGCAACCATTTCATGTCCATGTCGAAGCGCGTGCAGGTCACTTCCGCATATCCCACATGCCAGCGTTTTGACTAGGACTTCACCGATTGATGGAGTTGGGTCAGTTGTGGTATCGACAACAATATTTCCTTGTCTGGTGAATGCTGCTCTCATCTAAACGCTTTCATCTCTGCTGCCTACTGTTTTATTTCTAGCAAGTCGGCCAGTAAGACAAAGGTCGGGCCTCGGGTGGTGGGACAGACCGGTGGGACAGCATTTCTAGGTCATTCGCTAGGACGCCGCGGGTGTCACCTGGATCAATGATCTCATCGATCCGCATCGTTCCTGCTGCTTCATAGGGGTTCGTGGATTCACCGACTTCTCGCACTAGTGCGACACGTTCGGATTCCCGAGTGTCACTATCGTCAATGCGAGCGAGTTTTGATCCGAAGGCCACGTTTACTCCGACTTCGGGGTCCATAAAGCCAATCTCTGCTCCTGGCCAGCTGTAGACGCCGAGTGCTGGCATTTGTGAACCATTCATGGCTTGCCACGCCAGTCCAAAGGCCTTACGAATGCACACGGTTAACGTCGGTGCTGAGCAGTTTTGGAGCGCGTGCATCATTCTCATTCCCCAATGCAACATCAGTTCGTGTTCGACTCGTTCGCCAACCATGAAGCCGGGAACGTCAGCAAGAAAAATGATGGGGATGTTGTACGAATCGCACACGGTCGCCAGTCGGATGATCTTGTGACAGGCCTGCGGATCCAGAGTGCCTGCCCCGAACATGGGATTGTTAGCTATTACCCCTACTGAAAATCCGTTGAGACGGGCCATGCCGCATACGACGTTACGGGCATACAAGGGTTGAATTTCTAAAAGCGAATCGGTGTCGACGATGCGTTTGACGACTTGTCGCATGTCGTAGCCACGTGTCCGTTTTGCTGGCACAAGTTCTGATAGGCCGGGATCATAATCCAATGAACCGAGGGTTTCGTTTCTGGGTGCTGCCTCCCAGGCGTTGTTAGGCAGATACGACAGCCACTTTCGCACTGCGTCATACCCCTCTTCGTCAGTCTCAACTCCAAGATCTATTTGACCGGTCTTTCTTGCATGGACGTCAACTCCACCCACATCTTCGAAAGATATGATCTCGCCGGTAGCTATCTCGAACACTTTCGGGGACGTGACAGCTAGGCAGGATCCCCGGACCATTACGACGTAGTCAGATAGTGCCGATAGAAAAGATGAGCCACCGAACGACTGCCCCGTGACCATGGTCGCCATTGGGACTCTATGTTGGCGTTTGGCAAGCTCAAATAAGCCTCCGGGTTCACTTATACCTTCAGCCCCCATTGTGTCCGGTATTCGCGCGCCACCCGTTTCTCCGAAGTGGACAATGGGAATACCCATTGCCATGGCCCTTTCATACAGACGATGCTCTTTTCTGGTTCCGACGATCGAGCTTGAGCCACGATAAACAGTTATGTCGTCACCGAAAACTGCAACGGGTCGTCCGTCGACTGTTCCATGTCCACCGATTTTCCCGTCACCTGGCGTCTTTTCGCGTTCTTCTGCTCTGATTGATCGACTAAAGGTCCCAATTTCTCGAAAGGTGTTCTCGTCGAGAAATCCATCAATATGTTGACGGATTGTTCGGTCCCCTTCATCAGACATTTTGGCAACTTTTTCTGCACCTCCCATTTCACTTCGAACGCGCTCTGCACGAGCAAGTAGATCTGAGGTTTTATCTGGATCTGTCATCAGGCACCCTCTACGTCATAGTCAACGATTAACTGTGAGTAACGTTCACCAAGTTGCTCAGGAGGTCTAGCGGGGACCATTACTTGGCTGACCCCTACCTCTACTAGTTGGTCTAGGTGGTCTCGGTCCCCAGTTGAAGAGGTCCAAAGCTCGATGAGTGCAGGGTCGCGTCCTGCTTTTTCCGCGTATTCTTTGACCCGCGAATACAACTCTGTAAGCGTTTCTATTGGTCGTTCTGCCGGGAAGAATACGTCGCCCAACTCACCAGCTCTGCGGGCCGCTCTATCTGAATGACCTCCAACAAGTATCGGAATGGGTTGTTGGGTTGGTTTAGGTTGGCAGTAGACAGGGGCGAAATCGACGAATTCGCCATGAAACTCAGCTTCTGTTTCGGACCATAAAACTCGCAGGGCTTGAACATATTCATCTGTACGAGCGCCGCGCGCCTCAAAAGGTACGCCCAACGCGTCAAATTCTTCTCGAAGCCATCCGACCCCAATTCCCAGATCTAAGCGACCATTACTCAGACGGTCAAGACTTGCAATTTCTTTCGCTGCAATTAGAGGGTTCCGTTGCGGAAGAATCAGTATCCCTGTTGCTAAACGGATAGTGCTTGTAGCTGCTGCTGCAAAGGCCAGCCATATGAGTGGGTCAGAATGGTCTAGTTGGCTAGTTCCTTTGAACAACCGTCCACCTTCGTCATAGGGATATGTAGAGGCATACTGCACCGGGACCACTGCATGTTCAACAGCCCATATTGAATGGAACCCGACTTCTTCAGCGGTGCGCGCTAGCTCTCCTGCGGCAATCCCTTCCACATTCCCCATCAAATTCGCTGACATCAATCCGAATTTCATAGGTCAAGCCTTCCTTTTGTTGAGCTTCCAACAATCGTTGGTCTCTAATAATGACATTTATCCGTTGTCAGAGTCCGGGGACAATCACTCCGTGAACCGGTGGTGGCTTTAATCCTTTTCCAGCCATGTCCGCCAGTAACTCTGCCGTCTCCTTAAGTCCGACCTCTCGTCGACTAATTAAGTCAAACGGGAATTTTCTTTCAGCTAGCAGTTCTAGGGCCCTCCGGTACACAGGTGCGTCCACTCCCAACGCTCCCTTTACGGTGAGCTCTTTCCAAATGATTGCGTCGGTGTGAAGATCGGGAGCACCTTTTTCACCACGAACGCCCGCCATTACGATGGTCCCATCAATAGCGCTGAGTCGAACCGCTTGACCAAACGCAGTTGGGGCGTTCGCTGTTACATCAACGACAACATCTGCCAGACGTCCTCCTGTAGCGTCGCGAAATTTCCTAGCCGGGTCTTCTTCCGCAACGTCAATAACGAGGTCGGCGCCCATCGCTTCAGCCATCTCGAGACGGGGGTGATCATTCGGTCCATATCCCGTTACAGCGATAAATTCAGCTCCTACGTCTCGCGTGGCGACGAGAGCACACAAGCCTCGAATTCCAGGACCAAGTATCGCCACGTAATCACCGTGTTGGGTTCCTGGAATCTCTACTCCCCATTTAATTCCAGCTCCTAGCGGGTTGAAGAGAGTTGCCTCTACTGGGGTGAGTTCTGCTGGCACAGGCAACACTAGAGAGTCTGAGCTGAGGTAATGGTGAGTCGCGTAACCACCAAAAAGTGATGGCTCGCGGTCGGTGGGAATCATCCCGTACAAATCCGTTTGACCATGTTTTAGGCAGCGTCGATACACACCTGCCCTGCATGGGTCACACGTGCCGCAAGCTTGCCAACATTCGATCGCAACTCGATCCCCGACACCGATTTTCCACTTGGCGGCAGCCTCTTCGCCGATGGCTTCGATAGTGCCAACCGTCTCATGACCTGGCACCACTGGGTATGGAGCAGGGATATGACCCGTATATAGCTCGTGATCAGTTCCACACAAACCACACGCTTCTACTCGCAGTACGGCATCATCGGGCCGCACCTCGGGTAGGTCGAAGGTTTCGATTCGTAGGTCTTCCACTCCGTGCAAGACCGCTGCAGTTGCTTCCCCCATGGACCAGAAGCTAGCGCCTCGTCGTTGTCTTGTTTATTCCGGTCTCTCAAGGAACTCTGTGGCTTCTAGATCTACTACTTGAAATGCATAGCGATTAGCCATCGCGACGAACATTTCATCGCCTCTATCGGTTCGACCCACAATCATCGAGGCAAGAATGGCCATGATGAACCCGGACCAAGAATATCGCCTGTAATTGAGCCAGAGCTCGTCCCAACTGACAGAAGGGATTGGGTCTTCTTTGGTCAGCTCTTCGAAATAACGAAGAACTAATCGTTCTTCATTTTGGCGTCTTATGTCTGGCTCAAAAGCCGACCCAACGAAATAGGAGACATCGTGAGTGCCATGGCTGTGGGCGACGGTTTGCCAGTCAACGACAACGAGTGGAGGAACGACCTCTGAACCTGGGGGCGCGAACATTAGATTATCGAGTCGGAAATCCCCATGAACCAGGGTTGAAGGCTCGGGGATGTTCGAGAACCAGTTGGATGCATCCCGCACGAAACGCTCACTGATCTCAGTCGCTTCTGCAGTTAGACCATCTCGATAGCGTTCAACAAAGGCCGGTTGTAATACTTCTAAGAGAGCGAGTGTTTGCGCGGTCTGTTCATCATTTCGCCTACTGACCCATGGCAGATCGAATAGCGTCTCATCACCCCAGAACGAGCGATGAAGTTTGGCTGCTTCTGACAAAGCCATAGCTGCTTCATTCGGGCTACATCCTTTTAGTTGATCTCCTTGTTCTCGCGGATGCAGGTCTTCCATGACTATGACGATGTCTGCGGTTCCTTCGATGAAATCGACATAGTAAAGGCGGGGTATAGCCACTCCGATCTTTGGAGCGATGTGACGGTAGAACTCTGCTTCGCGTTGGTAAGTCCCAACTTGTATCCCCGTGGCTCTGCTCTGAGGGTCAAGGGCCGCGAATTTGATGACCACGGTGCTAGGGCCATCATCGTCGTTCCAGTTCAAGTAAGCCCGATAATTCGCTCCAACCTGTCCTGTACCAATGGCCTCAAGTCGGCAATCAGTAAGCTCAGCTTCTCGCCCTAGGACGATGTTCATCCAACCGGTAGTCACCTCATCTGGATGAAACACGGAAGGAAGTTCTGATTGCACTCCGTTATGTTGCCTTGGTATCCCACTCTTCGCACACTGTTAGCGATTATGACCACTCGGTGCAGGTACGACGAAAGTACCTCTCATGGCGTCAATCTCCGTAACCTGCAAGCTATGCCTCGCTTCCACATTCTGATCGCAGCTTTTTTATCTTTCTTCTTCTGGGGATGTTCGAGCTCAGATAAGCCCCCGGTAGAAGAGCAATCGGACTCGACGGTTGTTGAGTCAGAGGTTTCTTCAAGCCCGCCTACCTCTCTCGACAGTGCCGAGCCATGGGTCGAGGTTTCATCGAACACTGGCCGACCAGTAATTTCGCTACTACCTCGAAATGAAACCCCTAACGACCTAGTCGTAAGAGACATTTCCGTAGGAACTGGGATGCAAGCAGAAATCGGCGACGTACTAGAAGTCAACTACGTAGGGGCGCTACTCAGCGATGGAACAGAGTTTGACGCAAGTTGGAATCGCTCGCAGACGTTTTTTGTCCCCATAGGCATGGGCGCCGTCATCCCCGGTTGGGATCAAGGAATAGTCGGTATGCGTGAAGGAGGCAGACGAGTACTAATTACTCCCCCCCATTTGGCCTATGGAAGTTCAGGCGCTGGTTCATCCATTCCACCTGACGCATCGCTCGTTTTTGTTGTCGATCTCCTTTCAATCCTTGATCTGGAACCGCCAGCTATTCCCGAACCCACCGAAGTTGGAGAGTTACTAGGTGTAGAAGACCTGTACGAGGGAACTGGCGATCCAGTGGAGTCCGGGGACACGGTAACCGTCCATTATCTCGGCACGCTTACAGATGGAACCGTCTTTGATGCCTCTTGGCGACGAGGAATGCCCTTCACCACCGTTATCGGAGTCGGCAGGGTTATTGCAGGCTGGGATCAAGGAATAGTCGGTATGCGTGAAGGAGGCAGACGCCTTCTCAAAATCCCTAGCGACTTGGCATATGGAGAACGCGGTTCAGGTGCCGCTATTCCACCCAACACTCCCCTGTTGTTCGTCGTTGACTTGATTCGGATTCAGAGCTGACCAGCTACTAGATGCAAATGTGTCTCTGACTGACTAGCGTCGGGACAATGGATAGCATCACTGTTGCCCGCAGCATGCGGGGTTCTTTAGGAATGTTGGCGATGGCGTGGCTACTAGCCCCATCCACCCAAAAGAAGGCGGCTGAAGCCGGCATGGGGGAAGGACAAGGTGCCTACGCTGTGGGCCGGCTAGGTGTTTTGGGTAACTGCCCAGTAGATAACGTCGTAGCTGCAGCTTTCTTCTGGGATCCGGACCACATGAGATCTATGGTTGAAGAGGGGCGAGCGGCTTTCGACCCAATCGAAGGTGGGCGTGTCTATGCGCGAATATGCCAGGAGTACGGGGCTGACGCTTTAGCTGATTTCGAAGGCAACGAACGACTAGGTGAACTACTGGAGCGGGTCGTGCGAAATGCTGCGCCGCAAGGTGTGCCTACATTCGTCGGATGGCGTGACCAAGAACTTCCACAAGAGACGGGGCCTGCAAAAACTTTTCAGCTAGCTCAGTGCATGCGTGAACTTCGCTTCGGTCGCCACGCTATAGCCGTGCAGTCCTTAGGTATGGGACCTCTCGAAGCAATCCTTAGCGGTCCAGCCGGGGAATGGAACGCAGAGTTCTTTGGCTGGTCGAAGCCATATCCAGATGTGAGCCACTTGGAATCTGCAAGAGATGAGATCGAAACATTGACTGATCGCCTTCATGCCCCAGACTTCGAGTGCCTTAACGACGATGAGCGCGCTGAGGTAAGGGACCTGTCTAAGGCTGCGCGCTCCCATGCTACTGAACGAGCTGAAGCCGCGGAGATCTAGTCAGTCCAGGTCGTTGAGCAGGTCCTGGTGCTCTCCTAACCAAGGGGCACGTGTCGCGGACCACGGTGTCGCCGAAAATCGGTAAGGGGCTCCTGGATGTGTGTGAGTCGTGTTGCGATTCTCGTAGAAAATTTGTTCCGGGAAGCCTCGCTCAACAAAGTGGGGGTCCTCAATCATCTCTTCGGGGGAATACACGATGCCGCATGCCATTCCTCGCTCCTGGAGCCCGACAAAAAGATCGTAAGCGTTCAGGTGTTGTCCTAAAAACTCGATGGCTTCTCTCCCCGCCTGAAACACTTCACCAGCTAGCGGATCTTCATCCAGCTCAAGAAGCCCAATCCGTTCAAATTGGTCTCCAAGTTTCAATATCTCATATGGAGAGCACTGATCAACAAGCTCAAGCTCCTCGATCCAAGAACGAAGGGCTCGGAATTCCTGTTTGTTTCGGGGTGGGACACCCGTGTTGAACCATCGCCCGTCAGCGCATTGGATTTGTGTCCATTCAGTCATAGTTGGGAGAGCATGACGCCCTGTTTGGCGTTCAACTTGTTGTTCTCCGTTAAGCCACCACAAGGTCGCAAATTCGGTTGTGGCATTAGATGAATTCAATAGTGAAACGTCAATGAGCTGTCCCTTGCCGGAATTCTCCCGCCACATGAGTGCTGCGAGAATGGATGGCACGGCGTAGTGACATGCTGTGTGGAATGCCTGATTTCCCCCACCTCGAACTGGCGGTATCGCATGGTCGTCGTAGCCGCATGACCAAACTGGACCGCCTTCTGCCAACAACGTCAGATCCGTTGCGGGCGGGTCAGTTCCATCTCGGCCGTGATGAGTAATCGAAGTCCATATGAGTTCTTGATTCGTCAAATGAAATTGTTCCCAGTCAAGACCTAGAGCGTCTAAGCGTCCCAGTGGCTCAGCTTCGATAACCACATCAGCGGTCTTAACAAGGGCGGCAAATCGTTGAGCATCGATTTCAGACTCCAAATTAAGGGCAACAGATTTTTTCGATGTGTTGTAATGCCACCAATGCAAGGAATTTTCTCGGTCGGCTACATCACCCGCGAATGGCTCCCATAAGCGTGTTTCGCAACCTTCGGGAGGTTCGACAACGATTACTTCTGCTCCCATGTCAGCCAACATTTTTCCTGCGAGCGCGCACCGCTCGGAAGCTACTTCGATGACTCGATAGCCAAACAAAGCTGAATTCGATGTCACATCAGTCATTCTTAGATCACCGACTCTGCGGCGAGTGTTTCGATCTCCTCATCACTGAGACCTAACAGCTCGCCGAATACATACTGGTTATGTTCACCAAGGCAAGCGGCTCCGCGAGCTATCGACCATGGCGTTTCAGACATTCGAACCGGAAGACCCTCGACTTTGCACTCCCCTACTTCGGTGTGCTCAACAGTGACCCAGAGTTCTGCTGTTCGTTGGTCATATTCAATTCGTTCTTGTGGCTTGAGAACTGGTGCTGATGGCACCCCAGCATTGATGAGCTCTTGAGCGAGTTCTTGGCGGTCGTGGTTCAACGTCCAAGTGGTTAGGAGTTCTTCCAGTTCGTCTTCATCTTGTACTCGGTCCTCTATGCGGGTCCATCGATCTTCGCTGGACCAAGTTTCTCCGATGATTTGCGACAAGATTTGCCATTCTCGGTCATCTCTGACGGCGATTGCTACCCAGTTGTCGTGACCTTTAGTTGGCCAAATGCCGTGTGGCGACATTTTCGGGGACTGCGAGCGGTTGCTGTTAGGCATTCCTTCGCGTCGCATCGGTCGCTGGTTCACGGTGGCATCTAAAGTTGCGACACCGTTGAGGGTCCCTGCGGCTTCAATGCATGCGAGGTCAACCCATTGACCTTGACCTGTTCGCTGTCGGTGGATCAACGCCATCAACACAGCCGTTGCCATGTAATAACCGCCCGTGTGATCCATAAATGAGTAACCCCAGCCAGCTGGAGGTAAATCAGGTAGGCCAGATGTATAGGTCAAGCCTGATACTGCCTGGGCAATAGGGCCCCATGATTTGAACGCTGCATAGGGACCGGTCGCGCCAAAGCCGTTGTTCGAAACGTAGACGATGTCTTCTCGGATCGAGCGCAAGTCTTCGTATCCAAATCCGAGGCGTTCCATTACTCCTGAGGCAAAATTTTCAGTAACGGCGTCACTTATTCTCACGAGTTCGCGAAGTAATTCTTTGGCTCGGTTATCGCGCAAGTTCAGGGTGATCCCTAGTTTGCCGGCGTTGTGGTTGTTGAAGGCTCCGCCTGCCTCTAACCCACGCGCGTCGCCGATCCAAGGAGGAACCCCACGAAGAATGTCCCATTTGCCCTGTTGTATGGGGTCTTCAATACGAATGACTTCTGCACCGAAGGCTGCAAGGATCTTTGTCGCTCCTGCGCCGGCTAGCTGACCGGTGAAGTCACAAATACGGATGTTGTCTAAGGCCTGGGACTTTTGGCTAGTCATTGATTTTTCGCTGCCCATTCAGCGTAGCCATGCACCCATAGTCGCTGCGCTGGTGTCTCCGGCACCTTTAGACCGCGGGCGTCAGCTATTCGGTCCATTGCTTCTTCGGGACTTACACCTAGCTGAGTGAGAATTGCAGCAGCGATCGTTGAGGACCTTCCTATTCCACCGCGACAATGGACGACGACTGAATCGCCTTTTTCTAAATCGCTTGTTGCCTCATTTATCAGGTTTTTCGCATCGCTGTAGTCCTCCAAGATTCCAAAATCGGGGATCGGGAGGTTGCTGAAATTGATTCCTGCATCATTGAGAGTTTCATGTTCCGCGAGCAAACCGATACTCGCTACTTCTTGTTCAGTCAGTAGAGAGATGACGTTGGTTACTTTCTCCTGCAGCAAATCTTTGACTTCGCGATCAAGAACGCTTCCACTCGGTGCTGGTGCTGTCGCGAGTCGCCCGCTTGGTGTCTTGATCCAGTAGAGACGCATTATTCGTTGAGCATTTCGCGGGCGCGAGCCTGGCATTCGTGCAAACGATCTTTTAATTGTTCGGTCCATTCTTTGAGGTCAGAGCGTTTCGCTCTCTTCCCATCAGCTGCTTTCGGTGGATCGAGAATTTCGCCGACGACGATCGTGACTGGCACTCGTGACGGGAACTTTGAACCAGTCGGCATCGCCACTTCTGTGCCAGCGATACCGACTGGAACTACCGGAACGTTTGCCTTGGAGGCCAGCCACGCTGTCCCATCGTATATTTCGCCAATAGCGTCTCCCTCTTGGCGAGTCCCTTCCGGGAAGACAAGCATGCATTCGCCAGCTTCAAGCATTTCTTTAGCTACGCGCATGGCGTCTAGATCAGCTTCTCCCCGACGAACTGGGAAGGAACCCAATGAACGCATAGCCCATCCTGCCGCCGCAGGTCTGAACAACGAGTCTTTTCCGAGGTATCGAACTCTTCGGTGACTAGAGCTCCCAACTAAGGGGCCATCAAGGTTTGATCGATGAGCCGGAGCAATGATCACACCACCTCGAAGTTGAAGCCGTTCTCTACCTTCGACCCGCAGCCGAAACCACCTGAACAGGAATACCCTTACCGAGCCGCGTACGGCTCTAAAGAACAGTTTGCCCATTAGGCCATCCGGCGAGAAGAGTGCCTTCATCATTAGAGAAACTAGCCGTTGCTGATCGGTTGGACCTATCGAATCCCCTGTGTAGCCATCGGACTACTACAGTTCAATGGGTCATTCCAACAAGAGGAGCACTCACATGCCCGTTCCTACTGACATGGTCGGAGACCAGATTGGTCCGATAAAACACGAAGTAGACGCACGGTGGGTTATGGCCTATGCAGCAGCTCTTGGTGATACCCAGGATTGTTATTTCGATACGACTCGCGATGACGGGATCGTGGCCCACCCAATGTTCGCTGTCTGTCCGGAGTGGCCAGTAATAGTTCAAGGTAGGGAGTTAGCCAACAAGTGGGGAATAACGCCAGAAGAGACTCGTCAGTCTGTCCACGCAACCCATGATTTGGTAATCCATCGATTAGCTCGGCCCGGCGACATTTTAGAGACTCACCTGACTTACACGGGAGTTGAAAACAAAAGTCCTGGTGCCTACACGACTATGAAACTCGAAACCTTCGATGCACATGGGGAACGAGTGTTCACCACTTATCAGGGAGGAATGTATTTAGGAGTGCCGACAAAAGGGCCAGATAGACCAGCTCAAGGTGATCCAGTTGTTCCTGACCTCGGACCTGTAGCTGCCGAACCATTATCGGAAATCAAAGTTCCGGTCGCTCATGGTGCTGCTCACACCTATACCGAGTCGGCACGCATCTGGAATCCGATCCACACCGACGCTTCAATCGCTAGAGCTGCAGGTCTGCCGGCAATCATTCTGCACGGGACCGCTACTTTGGCACTCGGTGTCAGCGCCACTATTTCCGCTGTTGCCAACGGTAAACCCGAAAGCGTCCGTCGCATTAGAGGAAGGATGGCGTCAATGGTGCTGATGCCGTCAACTATTTCCGTACGCGTCCTAGACGTAACGCCAGTTGATGGTCAGAACGTCGCCCGTTTTGAGGTACTTACCGAAGATGGCGGGCCTGCCATTAACCAAGGACTCGTCTTCTTTGACAAAGATTGAATCGCTGTCAGCCGTCCACGTGACGAGCGAAGTGCTCCAAGGTGCGCTCTAAGGCGAGTGCAGCTGAGGACTCTTCATAGCTTCCCCGAGCGTCACAGTTGAAGCCATGGCCCGCTTCTTTGTAAATATGAGCATCTATATGGGGCCATCGCTCGGCTATTGCGTGAACGTTTTCTAGTGGAATCCCTGAGTCTTCTGCTCCGAAGTGAAGCATCAGAGGTGCTTTCGGTTCTTCGTCGAGATGGGGCATGATCTGGCCGCCGTAGTATCCAGATGCTGCTGAGATCTTGTCTGATAGGCGAGCAGCGGCCACGTAACAGATCGAACCCCCCCAGCAGTAACCGACTATGCCTACCCCTCCAGGATGCGGGTAACGGTCGATCGTTGCTTCGATATCCATCATGACTTGGTCCATTGAGAGATCCTCGAACGCAATTTTGCGGCCGACCTCAATACCTCCGTCGTCGTAGTTCAACTCAACGTTCTTTTGGACCCGATCAAATAGTGATGGGGCGACCGCGATGTAGCCAAGTTCCGCGTACTGGTCGGCAACGCTGCGAATGTGGTCGTTCACTCCAAAAATTTCTTGCACCACAACCACAAGACCCTTTGGACGGTCGAACTGTTCCGAAAGATAAACATCGAATTCGTGGCCATCGGCAGCAGTAACTGTGGTCATACTCATCCGAGTCCCATGAATCGTCTGGCGTTGGTGTAGACAACTTCTGATCGTAAGTCTTTTCTATCGATTTTTTCGAAGGTTTCGTCAAGTTCGGCTAGCGCCCCGGGGTAGGTGCAGTCGTAGTGGGGGTAATCGGAACCCCAGACGACCGTATGAGCCAGACCCATGTCAGCAAGTTGGGCAAAAGCTTCCCCCTCGCCAGCTTCCATCGTCACGAAACACTGCTCGGAGAAGATCTCGGTTGGTTCACGCTTCAACCGTGGCACCAGATGACCCATTGACTCTTTATGTTCGTCTAATCGTTCCAACCAATAAGGGAGCCAACCCAGTCCAGACTCAAAGAAGCCAACTCTCAACCGAGGATGGTCGTCAAGAATTCCGCTAGCGACGATCTCCATCACCGATGCCATTTGTTCGAATGGGTGGCACACCATGTGGACATAGAATTGGTTGCTGTACCTGGTTTTAGCGAAACTAGTCATGTCGGATCCGAAGCTGCCATGGATAGCGACCGTCATGTCGTGGTCTTCAGCAGCGGACCAAACTCGGTCTATCTCATCAGAAAATAATTCGAGGCCGTTGTAACGCTCAGGTCGGAACGTCATGCCCGTAAGCCCGGCTTCCGCGCAGAATTCAATCTCAGCCACCGCGTGATCCACTGACTGGAGTGGTGTGACACCAACTCCAAATAAGCGGTCAGGGTTCTCCGAAACGAAGTCGGACATCCACCGGTTGTAACCACGGGCATTGGCTGCCGCCACCTCTGGGTTAGCTATGTCACCAGAGAGAAGGTGAAGCGAGGGAAACATGAGCGCCGCAGCGAGACCCTCGTCATCCATCACTTTCAGCCGCTCATTTGGGTCATAGCTACCTGGAACGATGTCATCCCAGGTGACTTCAGTGCCATATGCATTGGGGATGCAAGCCGGCGCGCATGCAGTCCCAATGTCAGAGTCCTCAATGAATATGCTGTCCAGTTTCCCAACTGGACGGCATTGCATTACAGCTTCCCGGAATTTGGGATCGGTGTACTCCTGCCATACAGACGTCGGCTCAGCTATGTGTGCATCAGAGTCATAGACAGGAACTGTCCCGCTTGATGCATACGGTTCTTCAGTAATTAGTGGTGCCCCCATGACACCATTGTTGCTCAGAAACTATCGGTCTCGCTCATTGAGTTGAATGAAGAACCCTCAATCCACGACTCAGAGCTATTGGCGTAACCGACATATGGCCTTCGTTGGGGAAGACCTGCCAATGAAGATCTAGGCCTTCATAGTTTCTGGATGCCAACTGATCATGGAATTCTTGGTGGGGTGACAGCTCATCAGTTTCTAACTCACCTTTAGACATGAACACGTGGGCGTCAAGATTCTTGCCGCTTTCATATCGCTGCTGTTCACGACGAAACATGACTTGGTCATCCCACCAAACCGATGGACTAGCTAAGAGATAATGATCAAACATCGAGGGTTTCTCTAGCAGCACGTGAACACCAAACAACGCACTGAACGAGTGTCCGATAAACGTCATCTCAGAGATCCGATACTGAGTGTTGAGGAACGGAATGACTTCTGCATCCAACCAACGCCGAAACGCTTCTGCTCCTCCAAGTTGTTCACCCGGCACTCGCACGCCAGTTAGAGCGGGAGCGTCAACCGCCGTGGTTGTGAAATCCATCGCTCGAAGCTGGATCACCTCCCGATAAGAGGGTTCATCGTGCGCCACCCCAACAACAATCGCCTTGGGAAGTTCCTTCGACGGTGCTAGCAGCCGCACCGTGTCCACGACCGTCCCATATGTCCACATGGCGTCAAAGCACACATAAATCGGATGCGGTTCATCTCCGTCGGGGTCATAGGTGGGAGGTAAGTCGACCCATAGGACATAGTCCCTTTCAAGGTCGTTACGTGTCATTCGATGGGCTGTCGGAGTCCAGGGGGAACCTAATAATTCACTACTCACGTGTGCAAGTTTGGCCGATGATTGTCGAACGCGCTTGCTCTCAGGCTCTGTTTCACCTAGTAATCGATGAGCGAAGAACTTGTTTAGAGGAAGAACAGCATGGCGGTACTCCAATCCCACATTGATACCAACGCCGATTGGTTTGAAAAAAATTGCGGCGACATGCTGGAGCAACTAGCAGTCATCGACGAGTTGCACGCTGAAGCGGGTGGCGGTGGTGGACCAGCCGCTATGGACAGAATGCGCAGTCGCGGCAAGATTCCGGTTCGGGAGCGAATACAGATGGTGCTAGATGCCGATGCTCCGTTTTTCGAAATCAGTTCACTTGCCGGCTATTGCACTAACTACGCGGTCGGCGGTGGTTTAGTCATGGGCATCGGGGTGATTGAAGGTGTTGAATGCGTCATTGAAGGTAATGATCCGACCGTCTTAGGCGGAGCCATAACCCAGGTGGCTGGACGGAAGCTAATGCGCGCAATCGAAATCGCTCGCCAAAACCGGATGCCTTATATTCAGTTTGTCGAATCGGCTGGTGGTGATCTGCGCGGAGACGAAGACCCTGAGCGACAAATGATCGAGCAGCAGGACCATTTCGCGGAGTCAGGTCGACTGTTTTACGACGTAACCGAACTGTCCAAGCTAAGGATTCCATCCGTTGCCGTTGTATTCGGAAGTTCAACTGCGGGAGGCGCCTACCAACCAGGTATGAGCGACTACAACATCTTCGTTAGAAACCAATCCAAAGTTTTTCTTGGCGGTCCACCTTTAGTGAAGATGGCCACAGGGGAAGATAGTGACGATGAAACACTCGGCGGAGCTCAAATGCACGCGGAGGTCTCAGGTCTGGCCGATTATCTTGCCGAAGACGAAGCTGAAGCTCTTCGAATGTGCCGTGAGGTAGTGAGCCATTTGAATTGGAGAAAATTGGGGCCAGCACCATCTATGGCAGATGACCCCCCTCTCCATGACACCGAAGAGTTGTTGGGCTTGATGCCCAGAGACCTTCAAGCATTAATTGATTGTCGAGAGGTCATAGCTCGCATAGTTGACGGATCTCGTTTCGAAGAGTTCAAAGCCCGGTATGGAACTACCTTGATTTGCGGGTGGGCATCAATCCACGGATATCCGGTCGGTCTGATTGGCAACAATGGACCGATATTCAGTGAAAGCGCCGAAAAGGCTGCTCAATTTATTCAATTATGCAACCAGCAAGATATTCCAATTGTGTTTCTTCAAAACATCACCGGATACATGGTAGGTAAAGACTTCGAACATTCCGGGATCGTCAAAAATGGTTCCAAAATGATTAATGCAGTCTCCAATTCGATGGTTCCTCACATCACGGTGATACTGGGAAATAGCTACGGCGCCGGTAACTACGGCATGTCGGGAAGGGCGTTCAACACGAGGTTCACCTATCTCTGGCCAACCGCGAAAATTGCCATCATGGGCCCCAAGCAGATAGCGGGGGTTATGTCACTTGTCCGTCGGGGGCAAGCAGCTAGAAAGGGCATCGAGTTCGATGAGGAAGCCGATCAAAAAATTACTGAATCAGTTGAGCACTATCACGAGCTGAAATCCTTAGCCCTGTATTCATCTGGGCGAGTCACAGACGATGGGATTATCGATCCTCGCGATACCCGCGACGTAATCGCATTATCCCTATCTGCCTGCAGTAACAACAAAATCGAGGGCGCTGAGGGCTTCGGCGTCTTCCGAATGTAAGGAGAGCGCAATGACAATAAGACGACTCCTCGTAGCCAACAGAGGCGAGATTGCTCGCAGGGTATTTCGCACTGCAAAAGAAATGGGCATCTTTACAGTTGCCGTTCATTCAGAAGGTGATGCTGATGCTCCATTCGTTAGCGATGCAGATCTAGGCGTCGCTCTTGGTGGCACTACCGCTACTGAGTCTTATCTCGATAGCGGAAAGGTTCTTGAGGCGGCAATTTCGGTCGGAGCTGATGCGATTCATCCTGGATATGGGTTCTTGTCCGAGAATGCCGACTTTGCTCAAGCAGTGATCGATGCCGGGATCACTTGGGTCGGGCCTCCTCCGTCAGCCATCGCTGCTATGGGCGACAAACTAGAAGCAAAGCGCACCATGGTTGATGCGGAGGTTCCAACGCTTCCATCAGTCGAGGTATCTGAATCGTCCGACCTTGAAGCTATCGCTCAAGAGATTGGCTTTCCGTTACTAGTTAAAGCCAGCGCCGGAGGCGGCGGCAAGGGAATGCGCGTCGTAGACAACAAAGCTGATCTCGAAGATGCTGTTCTTGGGGCTAAACGCGAAGCTCTAAATGCGTTCGGAAGCGACACTGTCTTTCTTGAGCGTTATTTACCTGCCCCACGACATGTCGAAATCCAGGTTCTCGGCGATGAGCATGGGAAGGTACTTCACTGCTTTGAGCGAGAGTGCTCAATCCAACGGCGACACCAAAAGGTTATTGAGGAGGCACCTTCTCCGATCTTGTCTGAGTCCCTGAGAAACGAAATGGGTCAGGCAGCAGTTGCTGCGGTCGAAGCTATCGGGTACGTATCAGCTGGAACAGTCGAATTTCTACTGGACGGCGAAGGCGACGACGCCCAATTTTTCTTCCTGGAGGTCAACACACGACTCCAGGTTGAGCACCCCGTAACCGAAGAAATCACTGGATTAGACCTTGTTCGAGAGCAAATCAGAATCGCCAACGGAGAACCTCTCGGCTATGAGCAATCAGACCTTTCAATTTCAGGTCATTCCGTAGAAGCTCGTCTCTATGCAGAGGACCCCTCCAACGACTTCTTGCCCGCCACCGGCCGAATCGATATCTGGGAACCGGCTACAACCCCTGAGGTCCGCTACGACTCCGGTGTTGAATCCGGGTCAGAAGTTTCAGTTGAGTTTGATCCAATGTTGGCAAAGGTCGTTGCCCACGCGCCAACGCGCACCGAAGCCGCTTTGAAACTTGCACTCGCTCTGGAACGAACTCGCCTTCATGGGACGGTGACGAACCGTGACTTCTTAGTAGCGACACTGCGCCACGAGGAATTTCTCGCCGGCAACACCACAACCGACTTCATCTCTCGCGTTGATATTCCCGGACAAAGAGCTCCTAGCCAATGTGAACTAGACGACGCAGCAATCGCAATTGCTTTAGTTTCGCAAGCAAAAAATCGAGAACTCGCCGATGCCCTTGCATTCATGCCTTCTGGGTTTCGCAACAGCTCGATGCCCAGTCAGCAATTGCTTCTATCTCATGGTGACACTGAAATTGCAGTTAACTATCGGCCGTTGCGAGGCGGGTCTTTCGAAGTACGCGTAGGCGAAGATGGGGAACCCAGATTGGCGACGCTGTTATCTATTGAAGAGAGTCGTTTCGAAATTCAGGTCGACGACATTAGAGCGAGTGGGTACGCAAACAAATTCGGCAACCGTTGGTGTGTCGATATTCCTGCGGGAAGCCTCGAATTCAGAGAAAGGAGCCGCTTCCCTGAACCAGACCTCGCCGACGTTGAAGGTGGATTGACTGCTCCTATGCCAGGCAAGATTTTGGCGATCGAAGTCGTTGAAGGAGATTCCGTCGAAACTGGACAGCTCCTCGTTCTCATGGAGGCCATGAAAATGGAGCACCAAATAGTTGCGGCTTTCGATGGCGCAGTTACTGAGGTCCGTGTTGTGGTCGGAGATCAGGTCGACAATGGAGAACTTCTCGTAGTCATCGCCTCGATAGATGACTGATAGTTAAGAATTACCATCGAAACCACCAACAAAAGCAGCCATCTTGTGTGGTTCATCTTTCAGGGGACGGGGTCGATTAGGCCAATACCCCGATCGGTCACCGTCACCAATATGCACTGCGCTCCGTGTCCAACTTTCTCCACCAGGCACAACTTTGACTTCTGCTGCTAGGTAGCGCAGAGCTATTCCGCACCTCCGACGGTCACTGAAGTTAGGAGGCGACCCGTGCAGCAACAGGTCTGTGTGCAGCGAGACTTCTCCCGCTCCCATCTCGTTAAGAACAGCATCGTCATAGCTTTCATGTTCCGCTACACGTCGATTGAGTACAACGGACCCGTCTAAGGGCAATTCCGTATGCGCCAAATCGCCATCGAGGTGGCTTCCCGGAATAAATCGCATAGCGGCATTATCTTCATCAACATCATCTACCGCTAGCCATATAGTCACTGACTTAGTCGGCGTAAAGGGCCAATAATTTGCGTCTTGGTGTAATGGAATTTCCATGCCATCACCTGGAAGCTTGCAAAATATATGTGTACTCCAACAAACAGATTCTGGACCCAAGATATCTGACACATAGCTAACGAAAAGGGGCGTCTGGATAAGGTCCCACAACCGCCCACAGACCTGGTGGTATTGGTTGATCGAATAACTGTTGCGCTGGTCATCTGCCGAAACCACTTCTTCGATCAACCAGTCGAGATACAAACGCAGATCACTTACCTCGGTAGAAGACAACCCGGCGAGACCTGTGAGATAACCAGTTTTATTGAAACGATCGACCTGTTCCTCAGACAAGACCGACAGGTTTTCTAGTGACGAGGGCTGAAAACAAAAATCTCGCTGAACCTCACCGAATTGAAAACGCTCTTCCCCACTCACACCGACACAATAGGCCGTTCAGTTGAGACCAGCACTTTCCTACTCGCTTACGTCCCTCATTAACTGCGAACTTTCCTCTCAGAATCTTTCGGAAAGACAAACGAAAACAAGAAACCCTGAACTAGGAAACAAAATATCCCCACCAACCAAACTCTCCGCATAGCGTCTAAGGCTGCACTCGAATCCGCCGGATCGCCAACCAAAGTAATAGCCAAACCGGCACCTATGGCGATGCTCAATTGAAAGACAGTTGTGCGACCGGCACCTGCCATCCCAAAGCGTGCTGGAGCGATCTCCGACATTGAAGCGCCAACCAACATCGCAAAACTGCAGCCAGCTGCAACACCCATGATCAGGTTCGGTATCAACAAACCTAAAAAGAAGCTTGGTTCTTCCCCCGTAAAGGCGACATGGAGCAACAATCCCACAACACCAGCACAGCCTCCAACGATCAAGATTCGCTGGCTACCAATGCGATCAGCTAAACGGCCATTAGTGACGGAAAGAATGGTTGATACGACAGGCCCTGGTGCGATGGCGAAACCAGATTGAAGAACCGACCATCCCCACGTTTCTTGAATGAACTCAGGCAGGACGATGATCCAGCTGAAGAACGCCACTAGGAAAAAAACGGAACCGATATTTGCAATAGCGAAACTGCGAATTCGGAAAAGCCCGAGATCAAAAAGCGGTTCGGGGTGCACAAGCGAACGCCTAAAAAACGTAGCAAGCATCAAAATGCCCGCAACAAAAGCACCCAATATCAAAGGTGATGTCCACCCCCAACTCCCGCCCTGCACTAAACCCACCAACAAAACACCGATGCCTAGTGAGGCCATGGGGACACTAAGCAAATCGACCTTTTCGCTTACTTCTGCGCCTGTGCTTTCTCTCAGCCAACTTCGCCCCGCGATAAGTGCTACTAGAGCAACCGGCACATTGATGAGGAATACGGCTCGCCATCCGAACCCTTCAATGAGCAACGCTCCTAGGGAAGGTGCCAACGCTGCCGCTAAACCGCTGACCGCGCCCCAAACGCCAATCGCTCGCATCCGTCGCTCTATCGGAAATGCTGATAGCAGTAACGCTAACCCCGCCGGGTATTGCGCGGCTCCTCCTATCGACTGAATCACTCTCGCAGCTATCAGCAAACTCGGCGTGGTAGCGATACCCGATAACAAAGAGCCAACAATGAACGCTGCTAAACCGCATAGGAAGACTTTTTTTCGACCATAACGATCTGCCATCCAACCTGCTGGCAGCAGCAACGACGCAACACCAATGTTGTAAGCAGTAATTACCCACGACAAGGTTGCTGATCCCGCGTCAGGAAATGCCGCAGCAATTTCGTTGCGCGCTATAGAGATAATTGTGATCTCCATCGCCACCATAAAGCCGACAAGTGACGTTATGAACAGAGTACGGCGAGCGTGTAATTCTGAAGAGTCGGCCATCAGGCTGTATTAAAGACCTGCTGCGGCGCGGTCTGATGCGACGGCCGCGTCCATTTCATTTAGAAGACCGCCCCTGAGACTGCGAACCGTAGCGGAGTAGGCCTTTGGATCAAGTCGATCGGCAAAATCTTGCGCAACCTCGAGCGCTCGATTCATAACTTGGTCAGCAGTAGTTGCTTCATCAACGAAACCTGCGTCCACCGCACCTTGGCCGTCGAAAATCGTCGCGTTCGCGACTGAAACCTGCAAATACCGCTTTGAGAGACGCTCACCTGCAATTAATAGAGCCCACTTTGGAAGGGTCAAAGCAATGGCAACTTCGTTGAGCCCAATTTTTACCGGGCCATCCACTCCAACGCGATAATCACAACCACAAAGCAACAGCGCGCCAGCGGCTACAGCATGCCCCGTAGCGGCAGCTACAACCGGAACTGAGGCGCCGTACACCTGTCGGATGAAGGCCCCACCGGCTGTTGTCATTTCAGTAATCGCCTTTGGGTCTCCAGAATTAATGACGTCCAAATCAAAGCCCGCAAAGAACACTTTCTGATTCCCGGCGAGAACTACCGATCCAATCCCAGAGTCCGCTTCTGCTTCTGCTAATTCTTGACTGAGAGCAACCAGCAACGACGTAGAGAACGCATTAGCTCTTCCATCATCAACCGTGATGCAGAGCACATTCCCTATCCGTTCAGAACTTACAGCCGAATGCGACACAGATAGGAACGTAGTCTTATCTTCATCGATTTGCTGTTACCTGCTCGACTGTTTTCTTAAAAACTCCAAGGATTACTAGGCTGGCCCAATGCCGATATTGATCAATGACGCAGAACTACCAACTTTGGCTACAGACACATCGCTTTCTGAATCTGAGCGACGTGAACGACTTCATCAGCTAAGCAAGAACCATTGGATCGCCAAAGGGGACCTGGGGTATGTAATCGCCAGTCACGATGACTGCGCCGCGATGCTTCGAGACCGACGTTGGTTCAGCGCTTTGTCTCTAATTGCCGAGACCCAGAATTACCAAAGCCCAGAGTGGTCAAAAAGATCGAATCGTAAAAGTATTCTCTCAACCGAAGGCGACGACCACCAACGAATCCGACGGATCGTTAGCCCCGCCTTTACTCCTAAGTCAGCTGATCGGCTGCGGCCGTTTATGAGAGACGTAGTCAACGAGTTACTCGATCCAATATGCGAAGTGGGACATTCAGAGTTTGTCGCTGATGTTTGCGAACCATACCCAATCCCAATTATCTGTGAACTGCTCGGCGCCCCACGCAAAGACTGGGAGCTATTTAGCCGCCTAGCAGTTGACATCTTCAAGCTCTTTAACGGCAACTTGGCCAAAGATGCGCCAGCCATCATTGCTGCAAGCGAAGAGATGGATGCCTACATGACAGACCTAATCGCTGAACGAAGATCTCAACCGCGTGAAGATCTCCTGAGCGATCTGATCAGCGCTGAAGAGGAAGGCGATCGGCTTTCAACTGACGAGCTTCTGTCGATGGCGAACGCAATTCTATTGGCCGGTACTGATACGACAAGAAACCAATTGGGTTGCGCCGTGGCATTGTTCGCACAACATCCCGAGCAGTTCAACCTTCTTCGCGAGGATACGGGTCTAGCTCAACAGGCCGCAGAGGAAGTTATGCGATATCTAGGGGCGGTACGCGGCACCGCTCGGTACGCGAGCGAAGAGATTACCTACAAAGATTTTATTTTCCCTCAAGGCACTCTCATCTTCCCCAACTTTGTCGCAGCTAACCACGATGTAGAAAAATTCGACGAGCCATTGGACTTTGATATCACGCGTGAAGCTGGCGCCCCTCACCTCACATTTGGAAGCGGTATCCACTATTGCCTCGGTGCTTTTCTAGCCCGGGCAGAGCTACAAGAAGCTTTCGGCGTCATCACAGAACGACTACCCAATCTCCAACTCAACGGTGAAATCTCTTGGAAACCCTTAGAAAATGGAATTTGGGGACCAGCGAGCCTTCCAATTACCTTCGATAAAGGTCACTGACGGCATTCATCGTCGGATCCAGGTAATTTCACCACTCAGTGTGAATGACAACCGCCACCACAACACCCACTGCTTCCTGTCCAAGGACTCGAATCGGCTGGGGGGGATATTTGCGTGGCCGCTCCTCCTGAGACAAATGTCGACAACTGTCGTTTAGCGCCTTGGTGACCAGTAGGACACATCGCGCCTTCACCAGATTCGGACATCGGTCTTCTCAGGTCGAACACCTCATCGCATTTATGACAGTGATAGGAGTACACAGGCACGGTGACAATCGTAGGGTGATGAGAAGAACAACACCAACGTGGTGTTGTATTTAGCGGGGGCGATTTGGTGACGCGAAGAATCAACCCTGCTCCTAGTTCGGGTCCGTCTCCTCGATCTACTCAAAGCTCAGCTGCAATATTCTCGGTGGAGCCGATCAATGAGATGCGTTGGGCAAGGATCGTTCTTGTCACTCTGGCAGGTGTGGTTTCACACACTTTTGGTAGAAGCACTATGCCACTTCTACTTCCGGCTATCGCCGAAGACTTGGAGTTAAGCGCAACAACCGCCGGTGCTACAGGGTCAGTCAACATGGCGGCTTACCTTTGTGGTGTTATCGCGGTGACCTACCTAGCAAATCGCGTGGCACCTGCAGTTTTGTTGAAATGTGGACTATGGATTGTTTCAGCTGGTTTGTTATGCCTCGGTACTGCGCCTACAACCAGCCAGGTAATGGTTGGTACGGCCTTGGCAGGACTAGGAGGGGCCGGAATTTGGTTGACAATGCCAGTCATAGCGACCTCTGATGTCCCTATAGCCAAGCGCGGCACCGTAATGGGGTCATTAACTGCAACCATGGCCGTTGGTTCAATAATTATCCCGTTCGCTACTTCCGCGCTTCGCGACGTAGTAAACGACGTTGGAGCTTGGCGCGAGGTATGGCTTCTGGAACTTGTGGCGTCGGGTGCAATTCTTATTGTCCTTTACATTGCTCTTCGCAACGATATTTCGCCGCCGCTACCTCGGGGCGCTGGTATCAGAGCCATCACTCGTCTACAAGCATGGAAGACTGCTGTCTTCTTCTACATGGCATTCGCTTTCGTCGCAGCATCATGGTTCCAATTCTTTGGCTTATCGCTAGAGAGCGACCACAACATGTCGCGGGGATTCACCACGAATTTGTGGGCGCTAATGGGAATTGGTGGTGTGGTTGGAGCCGTGGTTTTTGGTCGCTTGAGCGACCGGATCGGACGGCCTCGAACCATGTGTTTGGTAACAGCTATAGGCGCTGCTACTTGCCTGTTGGTTCTCTCAGGACAGATGTGGACAGCGGCTCTCGCTGCGACTCTGTACGGCATGGCGGGTATGGCAGTGCCTCCCTTGACTGCAGCTTTCGTTCGTGACCAGGTAGCCGAACAGGATTTCACCGCCGTTTTTGGTGCCATGACAATTTTCTATGGTCCAGCTTCGGTACTCGGGCCAATTACCGGAGGGGTATTGGCTGATATAACTGACTCTTATCTATTGACTTACCTCGTGCTAGCAATCACTTTCGTCTTCGCATCGGTCGCAGCTTGGAATCTGGGGCAACGCGAAAAGCAGGATGTAATTCACTAGATCTCGCTCGGCAGATGTTCATCGTTTCGCTGTACCCGAGATCATCTCTAAGATTCATCAGGTGACTTCCGATAACGACATCATTCCTAACTGGTCCACTGGTCCAGTAGCACCAAAGGACAGCCCGAATGTTCTGTTGGTTCTCTTTGATGATGTCGGCTTTTCCGATTTTGGTTGCTACGGCTCCCCTATTTCAACTCCCACTATTGACCGACTCGCGAACTCCGGAGTTCGTTATACCGGTTTCCACACAACAGCTATGTGTTCCACAACTCGAGCTGCTCTATTAACTGGTCGGAACCATCATTCAACGGGTGTGGGTTGTTTAGCTAATTTCGACAGTGGCTATCCGGGGTACCGAGGCAAAATCAGTCGCGATGCTGGGACTCTGGCCGAGATCATGAGTCTTCAGGGCTACAGGAACTACATGGTGGGCAAGTGGCACGTGACACCCCTCACTGAATCTGGCCCTACCGGTCCTTTTGATGGGTGGCCACTAGGAAGAGGCTTTGATCGTTTCTACGGTTTCCTCGATGCTGAAACAGACCATTATTCACCCGAATTAATCCGAGACAACAGTCACATAACCCCACCAGGGAACTTCGACTCCGGCTACCACCTGACGGAAGATCTCTTCGACAATTCGATCGAATTCATTGCTTCGCACACAGCGAGCGCCCCTACTACGCCATGGATGATGTTGATCGGGCTAGGTGCTTGTCATGCGCCTCACCAAGCCCCAAAGGAGCTAATTGACCACTATGACCAGGTGTTCCATCGCGGTTGGGATGTCGAACGCTCCGAACGTCTAGCTAGACAAATAAGTCTCGGAATTATTCCTGACGGAACTGAGCTACCTCCACGTAATGATTCGGTTGAGCCGTGGTCCGATATGGACACTGTCTCTAAACAAGTAGCCGCTCGCCTTCAAGCCGCGTATGCAGCAATGTTGGATCACGCAGATCAACACTTAGCCAGACTTATCGATCATCTAGAGACTTCGGGACAACTCGACAACACCATAATCATGGTCCTTTCCGACAATGGCGCTAGCCAGGAGGGTGGACCACTTGGTTTTGTCAACGCCATGGGTCCATACAACGGCCTTCCGGAATCCATGGAAAATAAGTTTGAACGTATAGACGACATTGGAGGGCCAGATACTCATAGCAATTTTCCTTGGGGCTGGTCCATGGCAGCCAACACCCCTTTACGTCGATACAAACAGAACACTCATGGTGGAGGTGTAAGAGACCCTCTGGTTATCCACTGGCCAGAGCAAATCACGAACACGGGTTTACGACATCAGTTTTGCCATGTATCTGACATTGTTCCTACGTTGCTCGAATGTGTTGACATCGAGAGCCCTGCTTCGATAAACGGGATTCAACAAAAGCCATTAGAAGGTGTCAGTTTCGCTTCGACTCTGAATGACGCCGAAGCAGATTCTGGCAAGACGACCCAATATTTTGAGATGTTTGGCCACAGAGGAATTGTGCACGAAGGGTGGAAGGCAGTGGCGTATCACCCTCCCGGCACGCCTTACGAAGATGACAATTGGGAACTTTTCAATCTCGTTGATGACTTCAACGAAACCAACGACCTCTCGCAATCCGAACCTGAGCGACTTCAACAGATGCTCGACTTGTGGTGGGAACAAGCACAGATGTACCAGGTATTACCACTTGATGACCGATTTGCTGAGCGTTTCGCTGAAAACGCGGAACGCCATTTAGGTAACCGAAAAGTTTTTACCTTCTGGAAAGGAATGGGACACCTACCCAGTGATGTCGCACCTGATCTCAGAAGTCGTAGCTATCGCTTAGAAGCTTCAGTTAAGCCAATTAGTGCAAACGTTTCAGGTGTCTTGATAGCTCATGGGGATGCGACATCGGGCTACAGCCTCTATATAGACGACAACGGCTGTTTGGTGCACGATCTGAATATCGGTGGAAGTCACCAGATAGTTCGTTCTCCGGATCCGGTTCCTGAAGGGTCAGAAAAACTCGGTTTTCAAATGGCACGCTCTGCTACCGGGACTCGCGGAGTTGGGAGTCTGCTAATCAACGGCGATGTTGTCGCATCTCACGAAACTGACAACATCTTCTTCCTAATGATTTCTTGGTCCGGATTAGACATTGGTCTAGACCGAGGTACCGGCGTTTCTTACTACTCGACACCTAATGTTTTTACCGGTGATTTGATAAAGGTCACCATTGACCTCGCTGATGACCAAATTCTTGATGGCGATGGCATTGGCCGTGCCGAGATGATGCGCGAATAACGTTTCAATCCCGCACGAACAATAATTGGAACTCTGCAACTCCTTGGTCTTCAACTGAAACGACAATGCTCGCTGATGGGACGGCAACGTCGTAGTCAGAAAAGACAATTTCCGTCCGGCCAACCACAACAATGGTGCGCTCCACGATCTGAGCTTCTAGCTCAAAAACAGTCGCCTTACTTATCCCGTTTACAGTCAATTGACCTTCAGCCTGCACCGATATTCGTGAGCCATCCGTTGAAGGAAGGTCCACTGGTTCGTCAAGAATGAAACTTGCGATCGGATTTTCCCTCACATTCAGGGCATTGCGTGCAGCGTTGTCTCGACGAGAGTCGTTGGTGACAATTGTTGATAAATCAGCGGAAATCGCAACCGAAACGAGTTGACCATTTCGAATCGATAACTCGCCTTCAACACTATCTGTTCGCCCAACTGCCGTTATTTCACCAATTTTGACTAGTTCTTCCTTAATTCTGAACCCAACAAAGGAACCCGAAGCTTCTTCGAAGCTAAAACTTCCCGAATCGGTGTCGACGTACCAAACACCATCTTTTGAAAGCGTTCCCTCAATGTCACTACTGTCTGCTGCCTTCTCAGTGCCTTCACCGGATAGTTGGTCTTGTTCCAATGAGGCCACGGCTGCGCTCAAAGAAACTTCTTCAGGGGCGGCTGACAGAACTCTCCATGCTCCATAGGCAGCCATAGCTCCTATAACAACAACCAATAAACACGTAGTGATAACGACGGCACGACGATTACGCAACTTTCAATCCTTTAGCTCTAAACGAAAACCCAATACCTCTACTGGTTGGCTTCCTCCGATGTGATAACCGATTTCGGGGTACGGCTTAAAGCCGAGCCTACGGTAGAGACGTTGCGCCGCCTCCATGTAGTCAGTTGTATTCAAGATCAGGGCATCTCGCCCATCGTTTCTAGCCTTATCGATGCACCATCGCGTCAATGATTCACCGACTCCTTTTCCTTGATAAGAGGGGTCAGTAGCTAAGACCCGAAAGCCTGCGCAATTCTCAGGGTTTCCTTCGTGTGTCTCTTCCGAGTAATCATCGTGATACGCAAGACTGCCCACAATTCGACCATCTATTTCAGCGACGATGATCATGGCTTTGCTAGCCCTTCCTCCGACATCTCGCAGTTCAGCGCCGTACCAACCCAGATCGTCGGGTAGACCTAAACCTTCAAATAATGGTTTGTATGCCGACATCGTAAGGTTCGCAACCAGATCATATTCTGAGCTTGTAGCTTCCCGAACCACTAGTTGTGACCTCATCGGATTTCCTCTCAACTAGACATAACCTCGTTGACCGCCTCATCGAACGGTAGCGTCATATTCCATCGTACGAACCTTAAGGACGCACTTGAAATGCCAAGTGAACCATCGAAAGAGCTCATAGTTCTTGATAACCCAAAGCCGGGCCGCGACTACGAAATTCGTTGTGAGACTCCAGAACTCACTTGTCTTTGTCCAGTAACGGGACAGCCTGACTTCGCTACAGTCATCATTACTTATATTCCTAATGAACTGATCGTGGAGTTGAAGTCATTGAAAATGTATTTGTGGAGTTTCCGAAACGAAGGTGTCCATCACGAAGGCATCACTAACGGAATTCTCGATGACTTGGTCGCGGCTCTATCACCAAAATCCATGACAGTTGTCACAAATTGGCTTGTGCGCGGCGGCATCGCGACGACCGTTACTGCAACCCATGAGAGCTGACCAAAGTTAGTACGTCGAACCCTAAAGAAGTTCGTTGCAAGGTTTACGCGTCGAGAACGGTTTCGCCGTCGCCGGCTTCAACAAGCGGAGCTTCGGTCGACCAAGGAAAATTGATCCATTGATCGGTGTATTTCCACACGTATTCACATTGGACAACTGAGCGCGACTTTTCGTACAGAACAGCCGTGCGAACTTCGGCGACCTCGTCAAGACAATGGTTTCGTACTAGTGCCAGCGTGTGGCCGGTATCTGCCACATCATCCACTATGAGAACACGGGTATCTCTTAGATCCACGACATCCACGTATGGAGGCAGCACCACCGGCACATCGAGCCGTTCGTCCACCCCGGTGTAATACTCGACATTCATCACGTACAAATTCTTCACTGACAGGGCGTAACCCAGTGACCCAGCTATGAAAAGACCACCTCTAGCTATAGCAAGAATGATGTCCGGCCGATATCCATCATCGGCTACGAGTCCCGCTAGGGCTCGGGACGCCAGGCCGTAATTACTCCAGTCCAGAACTTCACGCTGCTCATCAGTCACGCTATGGAACTTACACCCGACTTAGGCTTTCGTCTGTCTGGTAGCAGAACGATGTCACTATTCCTATTTGCGGCACTAACTTGTCGGAATGCCATTGCTGGCTCCGCAACACAAGTTGGTACTCCGACACCTGTTGTCGCGCGACGGCACAGCCTTGCCTAGCGAGCTTTCAAACGCGACGGGTCTTGGAACTGAAGACGTTTTAAATGCGTTGGACCATCTGCATCGAACTGATCTAGCCGTGCCAATGCCACATACTCCGGGCCTGGGGGAGGGTCGTTGGTCCCTCACATCTCATGGTCGTCAAGTTGGCCCTTCCCTAGCAAGAGGCGAAACGGCTTCCAGAGCCGCTGGCGAAGAAGGAGATCCAGCGCAGGGGTGGGGATTCCCATGGCGACCCATAAAGAAGGAAGCCCCTGTATACGCAAGAACTTTGCCTCGACCTACTCGCGAAAATCGTAAAACTGTCCGACGACCTAGATTTCCCCTTCAAATCCCTGAGCAACCACCAACAAGTCGAAGATGGGGCCTGTTAGCTGCTGCCTGTTTAGTTACCCTGGCCGGCATTGTCTTTATGCTCATCAGCATTAGGCAGGTGACAATTGGAATTGGTGGCATCGAAGATGGCGTCGCCCTGCAACCAACTTCAATTGAAGGAACACAGATTTCGTTCACGGTAGATGGCGCAAATGCAAGATCCGCTCAACTGCTCTTAGACGATTTCCCCGTTAGTGGAGCACAAAGGTACGGGAACCGCATCATTTGGGTCGTCCCACCGTTGACCGAAGGCGGCCACTCACTCGAACTAGTCGTAGATCGACGACTTTACGGGCAGGTTTCACGTTCGGTCGAGTTCAGCGTTGACGGTACTCCACCAACAATTGACCTTCCGAAGGTTTTGGAACCGGTCCCCATGAACGAACCGGTCACCATCGCCGGCAAGTCCGAACCAGGAGCGACGCTCGTAGTCGGAGGAGTGCCTTTAGAAACTCAGGACGGTTCGTTCGTTCTAGAACTTGATGAACCTCCAGCAGGACCCATTTCAGTCTTGGCAATCGACCGGGCTGGCAACACCAGCACCTTCAACATGATTGTTCCTATTGCTTACCCCAGAACCCAGGGAGTCCACGTAAGTGCTGCAGCATGGGCACATGACGGCCTAAAAAACTCTGTGCTTGAGTTGATAAGCGCCGGCAAAGTCACGGCTGTCGAAATCAGCCTCAAAAACGAAAGCGGAGTCGTTGGCTATGACAGCAATGTTCCGCTAGCGACAGAAAGCGGCGCTACAAACAAACTTTTCAATCTACGGACCGCTATCGAAGAACTCCATGCTCTCGACGTTCGAGTGATCGGGCGCATCGTTGCATTCCGTGACCCAATCTTGGCCAAGCATGCTTGGGCGCAAGGAGACCAAGACTGGGTAATACAGACACCGGACGGCAGACCTTTGAGTAAGTATGGGGGCTTCACAAACTTCCAGAACGCAGGCGTCCAAAAATATAATTTGGACATTGCTCGAGAAGCAGCAGAAGCAGGTATCGATGATGTGCTCTGGGATTACATGCGTCGACCGGAAGGCCGCCTCGACGGAATGTATATCCCCGGGGTTGGTTTAGATGACCCTTCGCCAATCATTGTTGATTTTTTGCGTCAATCTCAGTCGATCCTCAGGGAATATGGTGTGTTTCAGGGGGTTTCTGTATTCGGAATTTCAGCTACTAGAGGTGAATTCATTGCCCAAGATGTCGCTGGAATGGCCCAATATGTGGATTATGTTTCGCCGATGATCTATCCATCTCACTGGTCTCGCGGCGAGTATGGAGTCACCCACCCGGAGGCACAGCCGTACGACATCACAAGGGCTTCTTTAGCTGATTTTCAACGCGTCCTGGATGGAACAAATACGGCGCTGGTGCCTTGGTTGCAAGACTTCTCAATGAGAGTTCCCTACGGACCAGCTGAGGTTAAAGCTCAAATAGATGCTGCCGCGTCACTGGGTATCCACGATTGGTTGATATGGGACCCCACAGTTACCTACACAGCTGAAGGAATAGTGGCTGCCAAAAGTTAATGAGCTAGACCGAAGTCTCTTATTCTTCCAAAAACTTCTGACGCAGCTTGTACTTCTGGACTTTCCCACTAGGCGTCATCGGAAATTCGTCAACGATCACGAGATCTTCTGGCCAAAACTGCCGGGTCATGCCTTCTAGTTCCAAAAACTCAACCAATGCATCAAGAGTCGGCGGCTCATCCGCAGCTATGACGAAAGCACACCCAGTTTCACCCAATCGTTCATCCGGTTTCCCAACTATGGCAGCACCCAAGATCTGAGGGTGACGTAACAGAAGGTCTTCTATCTCCTTCACGGGGATATTCTCGCCACCGCGGATAATGATGTCCTTGGACCGCCCTGTAATCCGGATCGAACCATCATCGTTCATCACAGCACGATCTCCGGTTTCGAACCAAGATCCATCCCACGATGCTTCCGTGAGTTCTCTCCCTTGGACATAGCCAGCGAATAACAACGAGCCTCGGCACTGTAAATCACCTTCAACGCCCATGATCACTTCACTTTGTTCGTTAATGACGCGGACCTCATTGTTTGCAAGTGGCGTTCCATCTGTGAGCCGCCTCGCCAGCGAGTCCGAAGGTCGACCTACAGTCAAAAGTCCGCATTCAGTCATGCCCCAACCGGGCAGCACTACACAAGGAAGTCTTGCATCGGCATCCTCTAATACTGGTTCGGGGACCGCTGCCCCGGCGCACACAAACCGTTTCCAGCTGGCGAGGCTTCGCTCTTCGATATTTCGGACCCCGAGAACATCAGCTAAGAAGGGCGTGGCTCCCATAGAAATCTGAATTTGATGCTGTTCGATCAAGTCAACTAATTCAGCTGGATCCCAGACATCTTGCAAGACGACGTGCCCTCCCAATGTAAGTGGAGCGCGAATACCAAAGAGATAGCCCGTTTGATGGGCAAGCGTCGACGCCATGTGGAACGTGTAGCCGGGACCGTCCAGCTCTCCTGAGGGTGGCGTCAGGCCTTCACACACCGCGTCAATAAAACAATCTACGGCAGCGTTTAGGGTGCTTTGAGTGTGCATCACTCCTTTGGGTTGGCCCGTGGTCCCCGAGGTAAACATAACTTCACAAACATCGTGACTTCCTGCTCTCAAAAGGTTCACAGCTGCTCTGTCATACGACGAGAAACGCCCTTGTTCCAGCAATTCTTCCCAGCTCAAAGCATCTGCTGGTGGGTCTTCTCCGACCGTAATTATCTCTTCAACCCAAGGGCAACGCTCTCGGAGATCTGCGTGCATTTGCCCAAGTTCAAACCCACGAAATTCAGTTGCCGTAATCACAACCGCCGGTTTCGCTAATTCACTCATGACTAAAACTTCGTTGGTCCTAAAAATCGGAGCGACTGGGTTGATCACACCTCCTATCCGTTCTACAGCGGCCACCGATACTAGGAACTGGCACCAATTTGGCAGTTGCACTTGGACAACGACTCCAGGTCTCACGCCTAGCTCCAATAGCCCCCTACTTGCTTCATCTACTTGAGCGGCAAGCTCTCTCCAGGTTGTTGAGCCATATCTGTCCGTGACCGCAACCCGGTCCCCTCGTTCTTTTGCCCAGTGATCAATGACCGAGTCAAAGAATCTGTTTGACCAACCGCCAGTTTCGACCATCTCTGAGATTCGTTTCTGATCAAGAGTCGTTTCAAAGAACTGCTTTGCTATCTGCATTTCAGGCCTCCTTCGTTCGGGATAATGGGTCTTCAAGCTCGGAATCGGGGAAGCACTTCCTGAGCCATGAAACTTTCCGCTTCCTCTACGTAATGCATTGGTGACGCGGCGCTCAAGATGACCGTCCTTGCCCCTGCATCTATATATTCGGCCAGCCGTTGCGAACAACGATCGGGGTCCCCAGCAATGGCATATTTGTCGATCATCTGACTGAAATCTTGGTTGTATTGCTTTGATAATCGTTCGTTCGCGTATTCGACTGCGGTCGCGTTGTCTTCATGACAGCAAAAGAAAATAAACAGTCCCGGGTCCACTGCCGATTCGTTACCTTCATCAGCTCTGTATTTCGCTATTTGTTGGTTCGATTCCACCAACATCTCCGGGGTGTACATATATGGAAGCCATCCTGTGCCAAACCTTGCGGCTCGACGCCATGCTGCGTCCTTACGTCCTGATATCCATATAGGTGGAGAGGGTTGTTGGAGTGGCTTCGGCTCTAGCGTCACCCCCGAAAGCTGGTTGAACTTTCCTTCGAAGTGAACATCGTCTTCGGTAAACAGAAGCTTCATAATTTCTAGCGCTTCGTTGGTACGAGCACCTCGCTCAGAAACCGGCACTCCTGAAGCCTCAAATTCGCGAGGTAGTTCACCGCCAACTCCTACACCCATGTGGAAACGACCACCCGAAGCAACGTCAAGGGCGGCTGCTTGTTTGGCAGCGAGAACTGCCGGGTACAACGGCAGCAACGTAATAGTTGACATCAACTTCAGATCGGTAGTAGCTCCTGCCGCCACGGCGAGAGAAATGAACGCATTTGAACATGGAACATGAAAGAAAACATGTTCACCTGTAGTCGCGTAGTCATATCCCAAACTTTCAATTGCCTGTGCTTGTTCAGCAACCCTGTCAGCGCGGCGCATTGACAAACCAAATTCGATTCTTATCTCTTCCTGCTGATTCCTTGCCACTGACACTCCACTTCGTTCACAACCGACCGTAGCCGCTGAGAAGTCTTCCCCTCACAGCGAAAGGACCGGACACCCATTTCGGGCGCCCGGTCCATCGCTGTCCGTGCGTTGGGGTAGATCGGTTACTGACTACTTAAAGCAGCGCAGCATCCCCCCTTTGCTGTCGGTGCCTCCCCCGTGGAAAGCGGCACCAACGGTCACGCCCGGTCAAGGTCATCTGGCCGCACCTGGTTGGCCGAAGACCCCTCCCAGACGATCGCACAAAGCTTATTGATGTTACTTACTAAACGCAAATTTAGTAACCATCGCTTTGCATTCTGATCCAGGTTTTTGAGACGCCGTGGGTCAGTGAGTGCTAGGCCAAGGGAATGAGGAAACATGATATTGACCAAGATCGAGTCGCCGAACTAATAGATCGTTGCACTCGGGAAGTCAACGAAGGCCTACTTCCTAGCTGCCAATTCGCTATCGGCTTCGACGGGGAAATTGTTCTTGATGAAACGATTGGTGATGCGTCACCTGAAACCAGGTATTGCTTCTTCTCTGCGACAAAGCCGTTTGTCGCCGCAACTATTTGGCAGCTACTGAGCGAAGACGCTTTAGAGCTAAACGCCCCGATTGCCTCTCTAATCCCAGAATTTGCGGAGAACGGGAAAGCGGACATCACTTTGGAACAGGTATTGCTACATACTGCCGGTTTCCCCCATGCCCCTATGGGTCCTGATGTGTGGTCCGATTCCGAGAGTCGTCGCCGAAGAATGGCTGAGTGGCGTCTTAATTGGGAACCAGGCAGCCGATACGAATACCACGCGACGAGTGCTCATTGGGTTCTCGCTGAGATAATTCATGTGGTGACGGGCCATTCACATACAGATGAGGTTCACCGTCGGGTAACCGAACCGCTGGGGCTGCCACGGATACTTGGGTTCAGTCTGGATCAACAAGAGAACATGGCAGATCTGACACTCTGCGAGGGTGAAGCTTCTCCAGACGAATTAGAAGCTGTCTTCGGAGTACGGGAGATGCCTCCAAGTGAAGTCACCGACGAAACAATCATTCGTTTCAATGATCCACACACGCGAGAGGTCGGAGTCCCCGGCGGCGGTGGGTATGGACGCGCCGCAGACTTAGCGATGTTTTATCAAGCACTGCTCCACAATCTCGAGGAACTATGGGAACCACAAATGCTGGCGAACGCCACTGGCCAAGTGCACAACAACTTGCCTGACCCTATGGGTGTGCCTGCCAACCGAGGGCTTGGGGTAATTCTCGCTGGGGACGATGGTCTTAGCAACCGGCGAGGCCTTGGCCGTACCGTCTCATCAATGGCTTTCGGACATAACGGTGTTGGCGGACAAATAGCCTTCTGCGATCCAGAAACCGGTCTGTCTTTTGGGTATACAACTAACGGCTTGGATCGCCACCAGATTCGACAACCTAGGAGAGGGACATCCATAGCTAGTCTGGCAGCGAACTGCGCTGTATAGAAAGGAGCTATCAATGAAGTTCGGGTTCACTCTTCCTAACAACTTCGGTGTAGCCGACCCTCATCAAGTTGTAGAGCTAGGGGTGCTAGCAGAACAACTTGGATTCGATTCACTTTGGGTAAACCATCATGTGATCAATGTGGGTTACGTCCACGACCGGTTGGGCCAAGCTCCTTACCACGATGCTTTGATCACTTTGACTTGGCTGGCCTCGCAAACTCAAACAGCGACTCTCGGCACCAGTGTTTTGGTAATGCCCTACCTACATCCCATGGTTCTCGCCAAAGAAATAGCGACCTTAGATCACCTATCTGGTGGGAGAATAACTCTTGGCCTGGGCGTTGGCAGCTTGCCCGAAGAGAACGAAATCTTGGGGTCCGAGTATCAGGATCGAGGCCAATACAGCAACGAGTTCATACAGGTATTAGTAGCTCTTTGGACCCAAACAGAAGCAAGTTTCAACGGCACCTACTGGGATTTCGAGAACGTCGTTAGCTCTCCAAAGACACTTCAAAAGCCTCACCCACCTATCGTAATCGGAGGCAACCGAGGCCCGGCTCTGAGGCGAGTCGGTCAACTAGGAGACGGTTGGCATCCACTTGGCCTTTCCCCTGACGGGATACTGAAACGACTGCCCGTTATACAAGATGAGCTGGCTGCCGCAGGACGTTCTGTAAGTGACTTCCCTATTCAGGTACGGCGTGATTTTGATGGCACCAACTCAGAACTGATTGATGCGTACGGCGAAGTTGGAGTAACCGACATTGTGTTGTCCTGCAATACCGGAGACGTCACAGAAATCAGAGACACGATCACCTCTTTCGCCGAGACATTCATCGATTCATGAGCTTACTTTCAGGCCTCCGGGTCATAGACCTGACAGGCGATTCAGGCAGATTTGCTACCAAGCTCCTCACAGAGTTCGGCGCAGACGTGATCAGGGTGACAGACGAAGGTTCTTCCGGACAGTCTATGAAAATCGAACATGGGGGCGTCCTGGACTGGTGGTATGACGGCGGTAAAGACAGCCATGTCATTGACTTGGAAACAGAGGCGGGGCGCAAAAAATATCGGGCACTGGCAGCCGACGCAGATCTGATTGTAGAGACCACAGACCCTGGCGATCTAGCCGCTCTGAGTATTGACCACTCAGACCTAATCGCCGAAAACCCTAGATTGGTTCAGGTTTCGATCACACCTTTCGGACGCACTGGACCTCGTGCGGATTGGGTAGGTTCTGATTTAACAGCCGCCGCGTTGGGAGGTTTCTTATCGGTGGGCGGATTACCGGAGAAACCTTTGAACGTCTGGGGCCGGCAGACTTACAACTACGCGGGTTTCATGGCTTTGTTATGCGCGCTTTCAGGGTTGTTCAGGGTTCGCAGGGAAGGGGTAGGTCGACACTACGACTTATCCATTCATGAAACTGTGAGCGGGTCTGTCGAAAATATTTTGATGCAATGGTTATTCGACGATGTGCTTCCACTCCCAAAAATCGCTGCACGCCAAGGGGCGCTTCACTGGCTTCGAGCCTATGACCTAGCTCCGTGCCGAAACGGTCACATGATGATTACGCTCACACCAACGCCCGATCATGCGTTTCAGATGATGGTTGACGAGGGATTCGAAGAAGGTCATGAGTGGTTGGGTTACGACGTCGAAGAACTATTGGAACAAATCGACGCCGCTATGGACACAATGCGGAACTGGGTGCAAAGACACGACGCAATGGACCTTTGGGGCAAGGCACAAGAGCAGCACGTCGCTATTGGCGCTGTCCACGAGATCGGAGAAGCCTGCGCTAGCCCACAGTTCGAACACCGAAGTTTCTTCTCCCAGAATCAGACGTCTTCTGTTCGGCAGCCGGGGCGACTCGTCCGATTTTCTCGCACCCCAGCAAGTCCTCTTAAGCCTCCTCCAACGTCCGAAACTCAGATTGAGGAGGTCATCGACCGTTGGTCACAAGTCGAACAGGTAGACGTCAACGGCTCATCCGGAGAATCAGATCCTTCGCTTCCGCTTAAGGGTCTCCGAGTTCTGGACCTGACTTGGGTGTTGGCGGGCCCATTTGCTACTCGGATGCTGGCGGATTTAGGTGCGGACGTCATTCGAGTGCAGAACGAGGAACACAGCACTCTCGTAAATCGTCCCGATTATCCGTACTACTTCGTCTGGGGTCGCGGGAAACGCAGCGCTACTCTCGACATGAAGCATCCTGAAGCGCTCAAAACGATTCGCAGGTTGATAGAGAACTGCGATGTCCTAATTGAGAACTACAGCTCAGGAGTTTTAGACGGATGGGGTCTTGATTGGGAGACCGTCAAGGCTTGGAACCCTCGATTGGTTTACGTGTCAATGTCTGGGTGTGGACACGATGGTCCCTGGAGTCACGTAATTTCGTATGCTCCGACTGTTCATGCAATTTGCGGAATCACGCATCTTACAAACTTCGCTGATCGCGGGGATGTCGGGCCTGGCTTCTCTCTCAACGATCATCTCGCTGGGTTTGCTGCCGCTACTTCCACCATGGCAGCTCTACTTGAACGCGATACATCTGGTTTGGGTCAGCATATCGATATGGCGCAGTTAGAGGTTGGTACCTACTCGATCGGTCCGGCGGCGCTTAATTATTTATCTAACGATGTTGCAGCTCAACCGAACGGCAATCGCGATGGACTGCACGATCATGTTCCTAACGAGGTCTACCAATCTCTCGATGGTTACGTTGCTATTACAGCGTCCAACGACGATCAATGGAAACGCTTGTGTCTGTTACTGGAATCCGACCTCTTGGAACCCCTATTAAGTGAGACCGAACGACAACACCACAGAGAAGAGATTGACCGAGTGATTTCAGACTGGGTAAGCGCCAGAGAGTCGGTCGCTGTGGTTGAACTTCTGCAGTCGATACGGGTGCCTGCCGGGATGGTCCAAAACGCTGGCCACCTTGTGCAAGAAGATCCTCAACTGTCTGCGAGAGACTTCTGGCGCGATGTCGAACATCCTATTTTCGGAAAGCGTATGGTCGACACATTTCCATCTTTGATCGACGGCGTTCGGCCACCTACAAATCTGTTATCTCCATCGTATTTGGGTGAACACAACTTCGAAGTGTGGCCCGAACTCGCTGGCATGGAGGTGGATGAGGTGGCTGAAGGTATAGGCGACGGACTATTTAGCTAAGAGCTGAGGTCAACCCATCCAACTACTCTTTTAACGATCACCTCAATGAAATCACTATCAGCGTGTTCCGTTTCGGTGTCTAGCAGGTCATCTCCCGCAACCATGCGGTGCGCAAGAATTGCTTTCGAGACAGTGACATCTTCTAACAAGTCATCGAAGCTGTAGTCACTTACTCCCGCAGCTACGAGTGTTTCGTGATATCGGGACAGCATCGTTTGCTCTTCGGCTCGGTGATGCGGTTCTAAGGCGGTGGTAATAAAGTACGCAACCTCCCAACCAGGTCTTCCCCATGCAAGTCCCTGCCAATCAAGCACCGTTGTTCGTCCATCAGAACGGAACATCAAATTGTCTAGCCGATAATCACCATGGCAAAGGGTCCACGGGTCTCGTTCCATCCGACGAGATAGTTCAGGAAGTTGATCCTGAACCTCGTCCATCTTGACGACCATGTCTTCCCCAATAAGAGCACCAAACCGTTCAACAAAGGCGGTTCGATTCCGTCGATAACTGGCCTGGACGACTTTGGGTACGTGTCCCACACTCCAAATAATCGGGTGGGCGTCTCTGCGTTCCGTCTGGTTCCAATTGTGAGCATGGAACCGCGCCAACAAATCGAGGCCAACAAGCGCATCGTCTATTGACCCACCACCAATTTGGCTGGGCGGACGAGCATCGCTGATATCTTCCATCATCAATAGATATCTCCGAGGACTTTTCGCCCCAATTAACAAGAGAAGGTCAAGCACTCGACTTACCGCGACGACAGGAAGTCTTCGAAACAAAAACGTGAAGAACGTTTCGAGCCACGGCGCGGGGTTGGGGTCATAATCTGCCCAAATAAATTCCGGCATGGGAATCCCTAGATACCCACTCATTTCTCTATAAACACGAATCTCACGTTCGTATACAGCCAAGCCTTCGCCAAGAGAGCGGTTCTTTGCAACCTTCGAGGGTATTTTGACTATCACTGACGACGGTGCTTCGGTCCCGCCCTGCCAAGTCAGAGTGCATCGATGCAGCTCGCCTAAGAAACCAATACCTTCACCAATAGTTTCGGTCGTGACATTAGTTACTACGCCTTCATATTTTGACCCTATGACCAGGGTGAACCATGCAGCATCAAATCCCTCAGCCGTTTGCGGAATGTGATGTTTGTTGCGTCTAGCCATACGGAGATTCTTGCTCACACTTGGCTATTCGGCCACCTTTGCCGCGATTCCAATCATTTGGAGCACCGCGTCGGACACAATCCGATCCTCTGTCGCTCGGTCGTTCAACCCTTTCTCTAAGGGGAGATTGGACGATGAGAAACCTTCAGAGGTAGCCACTGCGATATGAGCACGATTGTCTCCTCGTCGCTGACGGTCAGTTACTAGTGCAGCGGTGCAAGCTACTCCCGCTATCAGTCCATCGTTATCTGATAGTTCTCGTGCTCTCCGAAGACATGCGAACGCCATCTTCTCAGCGACTTCTTCGGAGACAGCCTGCTCTGGGGAGTAACCGACTAAACGCGACAACGCCTGAAATGAGTACGGAACGACTGCCTCTATCACTGTTCGAGAGGCACCGGGCACCAGCAATAAGTCTGAAATAGCGGCAACTCCTCCCCCTGTTACCGCGATGACGATCGACAGAGATGAGTCGTGGATTTGGTCTATCAATCCCAACCTCTCACTACTACTCATCGAACTCGTGGGAGACATCTAACTACTCACATCACTTAGTTCTTCAGCTGCAGCCTCTAGCCCGCCACTACCGATGGGTATGCGACAGGTTCGCAACGAAGCCTCTATAGCCCCCAAAGCTCCAAGAACCATTGGCACGTTAAGGTCGCCGAGGTGTCCAATCCGAAATGCGGAACCAGCTAAAGGGCCAATGCCCCTGCCCATCGTCAAGTTGTATTTGTCTCTAGCTACTTCGATGACTTGGTCAGCGTCGTACTCAGGACCGACTCGCACACATGTGACACTATCCGAACGTTCGTTTTCGTTAACGGCGTTGAATTCGATAGCACCCGCTCCACTCCATGCGTGGACAGCCGTTCGAACGGCTGTTGCTAAACGTCGATGTCTATTGGTTACGGCGCGAATCCCACCTTCTTCTTCGAACATACTCAACGCTTCATGAAGCCCAAAGATGTGGTGTATCGGCGGCGTTCCACAAAAAGTGCGGTATCCCTCAACTTCTAAGCGACGTCTCCAGTCCCAGTAAAATCTGCGTCGGGGATTTGCGTAGGCGACTTCTACTGCTCGCTCGCTGATCCCGCTGAACGCAAGCCCGACGGGCATCATCAAACCCTTCTGACTAACGGCCAAACATGCGTCCACGCCTAGTTCGTCAACGTCCAAGGGAGCGCAACCAAAGGACGCTATCGAATCAACAACAAGCAAAGCTGAATGATTCAAGTCATCCAATACAGCCCTGATCGCCGCTAAATCAGAAGTCACACCAGTTGATGTTTCCGTGTGCGCAACCAGCACACCTTCGATCTTCGTGCCTGATTCGGTCGATAAAGCATCTCGGAGGGCATCGGGGTCGACTCCTCGTTGCCAGCTCGTTTCAAACCATTGCACATCTAGCCCGTGGGCTTCACACATCTCTCCCCACCGGTGACTGAAATGGCCGCTGTCACATAGCAGCACGGGGGCTCCAACATCGAACAAGTTGGTGACTGTCGCCTCCCACGCGCCATGTCCGGTACTTGTGTAGCCAATCAACGGTCCTGAATTAGCCATGTATTCATTAAGGGTCTTCAAGGACGAACCCAATAGCAACCCAAATTCTTCGGTTCCGAAGTCCACGGCAGGTCTGGCCATAGCTCGGAGGATTCGCTCTGGAATATTGGTTGGTCCTGGGTTTTGTATGAAGGTCCGGCCACTCACTATTTCGAAGGTATCCCGATTCGGGCCCTTAAGCGCGCTGTTTATCTGACTTATCGGCCCTTGAACACGGGTTCTCGTTTGTCGACAAAGGCTTGTGCAGCTTCCTTATGGTCATCGGTTTGGCCACAGTGGATGTGGTGGGCCGCCTCCATATCTAAGCATTCACCCATTTCACCGTTCACTGCCCGATTTAAATTTTCCTTCATGTACCTGTACGCCACAGTCGGACCTTGCGCCAATCTTTTCGCAATCAATGTGACTTCCTCCTGAAGTGACTCTTCTGAAAAGACGCCGTTCACTAGGCCAAGTCGTTCTGCTTCTGACATGTCAACCTTTTCGGACAGGAAATACAGCTCGCGGGCCTTCGCTGACCCTATGAGTCGACTCATGAAGTAGGTTCCGCCATAGTCTCCGCTAAATCCGACTCGAGCAAACGCTGTTGTGAGTATCGCATTAGGTGACCCGTATCTGAGATCACAAGACAGCGCTATCGACAAACCTGCGCCCGCCGCTGGACCTGGCAGTGCTGCAATCGTGGGCTTCGGCAATTCATACAGCTTGCCTGCCGTATCACGCTGATTGCGTCGCTGTAGATGAACTCGAGCATCGTATTGAAGGGCGCTATCACCACCTTCGCCACCAGCCTCTGCCATTCCTTTTACATCGCCACCAGCACAAAAAGCACCGCCAGCACCCGTTAGCAACACCGCCCCCACGTCAGTTGAAGTTTCGGCGTCATCAAGCGATGCCACTAGTCCTTTGAGCATTGCGTCTGACATAGCATTTCTTCGCTCTGGCCGGTTCAGAGTGATCGTCATCACTCCTTCCGAAATCTCAGTTTGAATGTCTTCGGTTCCAGTATCAAAGGTGCGCTTGGACATGCTGCCTCCAGCTATTGGTGAAAAGAATGGTCTGACAGGAAGTATCGCGAAATTTAGGTGCCGACGTCGGATCAATCGACAAGCGATTTGGGGTTCAACCCCCAGCGCCTTCTGTGAAACCTAATTCGACATCGACTTTTCGTATCGACCCGTCGTTGCTTATGACTTCAACGCGCACCGTGCGTCCGATTTCGCTGTCTCGTACAGCGTCTACGAGGTCTTGGACTGTTTCGATTTCCTGTCCATCGAACCTAATAACGACTTCACCTATTTGTAGACCAGCGGCATTGGCGGCGCCATCTTCGGTCAAAGCGACAATGACTATGCCCGCTTCTACATCTTCGTAAATGTTGTATTGCTCTCGCGATGTGTCATCGAGCATCTCTATGTCGATGATGTTGACCCCGAGCAAAGGTCGTTTAGGCACTTCGCCTGTTTGTAGGGTTTCGATAACAGGCCGGGCATGGTCTATCGATATCGCAAATCCTATGCCTTCGGCATTCCCTGCGATTGCTGTATTTACTCCAATTACTTCGCCCTTAGCGTTAACCAAAGGGCCGCCAGAATTACCAGGGTTGATCGCAGCGTCAGTCTGTATAAGTCGTGTTAGTCGATTACCAGACAGCTGCAGCTCTCGATCCAGAGCTGAGATAATTCCAGTCGTGACGGATGGCGTATCTCCAAGCCCCAACGCATTTCCTATGGCGAGCACCTCGTCTCCGACTTCAACCTCCGCAGATCTTCCCAGTCTCGCCGCAGGGAGATCTTTACCTTCGATCTTGAGAACCGCAAGATCTCTAGTCGGGTCTTGTTGGACTAACTCTGCAGTTCTGACGGTCCCATCAGAAAGCATGACGTTGATATTCACGGCACCTTCGACGACGTGGGCATTCGTCACCACTTGTCCGTCCGCACTGATGATGAAACCTGTCCCCTGTCCTCCGCCAAAAATTTCATCCTCAGACGAAACTTCGATTTGGACGACCGTCGGCGCCACCGCAGCCAAAACTGCTTTGACATCCAAACGATCCGCACTTGTTTTTTCAACCTCTGGAGTAGTGGCACTTTCTGACACCATCTCTGCATCTACCGCAACAGTTGTTAAAGGCCCTTGACCATCGAGGACACCTGCGACTGCTCGTCCGACTTCCTCAGCGGAGTCCATCTTTTCAGTTACATAAATTCGCTGAGGGTCGCCCAAGCTCACCACTATTAGACCGGCTACTAGGCCGCCGACAACGGCACCAATAACAGCTCCAATAAAAAATCGCCCATTTCTAGGCGCAGCTTCGCGGTCCACGGAGTTGAGGTTATCGCTGCTTTGGCTGTCATCAGTGTCGGGCATCGTCACGCAACTACCAAAACTAGTTAGCTCCGCTTTTGCGACCTTTAGTCGGTTAGAAGTTCCAGGGCACCAGCAGAAAGGGTCTCTACTTGTTCTTTGAAAATAGAGATATCTACGTCTTCTTGGTCACCCATCGCGCCATTGACATATCTGTTCAAGACACCTTCGACAATGGCAGCTAGTCGCCAATAGGAAAACGCCCGATAGTAAGCCACGCCTGACACATCTCGCCCCGAGGCCTGCTCGTACCAACTCATTAGTTCCTCTCGAGAGGCAAATCCACCGGCAAGTGTTGGGGCGCTGGAGCCAGCCGGCACTTCATCTGGTTCAACCCAGTTGTTGAGTAAGTATCCGACGTCAGCCAACGGGTCGCCAAGAGTGCACAACTCCCAGTCAAGCACGGCCAAGATACGCCCGGACCTGGTCAACATATTGCCGAGCCGATAATCCCCATGAACGATCGTGGAACCTATTTGGGAAGGCTTCTGTCTCTCTAAGAGGTCTTGGACTTCTTCCATCACCGCCAGTTCGCGTGTCTTTGACTGCTCCCATTGGCGACTCCAACGGCGCAGTTGACGACCCAAGTAATCCTCTCTTTTCGCGAGGTCACCCAATCCGATGTCTTGAGGTTCAACTGAATGTAACTCTGCCAACACTTCAACGACCTGACGACTTAGAGCCATACGTTCTTGATCAGGGATGAGGGCTGATTCGATATCGCTGTGAAGAACTTCACCTTCTACGTATTCCATTACATAAAAAGGGGCTGCGTTTACTTCTAGATCTTCACACACTCCCAAGGTCGGCGGAACCGGCACCGCAGTGTTGCCAACGGCACTAATGATTCGGTGTTCTCTGGCCATATCGTGCGCTGTGGCTAAGACATGACCTAAAGGCGGGCGACGAAGAACATACGAATTCTCGTTTTGGTCTTCGACTCGGTAAGTCAAATTTGAGTGACCCCCCGCGATGAGTTCATAACTCAGCGGTGGGCTCACTCCGGGGACATGCTCAGAAAACCACGACTCGACTCTCGGAGCGTCAATTCCTTCTGTAACGGGGTCACTCATGTTGTTCACTTCTCGGCAAGTTCGGCGACATCGCCGGGACAACCTTAGTTGTACCGGTAAAACCCGCGTCCGTTCTTGCGACCCAACAAACCAGCATCACACATGCGGCTGAGGAGAGGAGGGGGCGCATATAGCTGTTCTTTGAACTCTTCGTAAAGCGACTCGGCCACTGCCATCGTGGTGTCAAGACCAATGAGGTCGCAAAGAGCTAAGGGACCCATTGGATGATTACATCCCAAAACCATTCCTGCATCGATGTCTTCAGCACTAGCAAAACCTGATTCCATCATCCGGATAGCCGAAAGGATGTATGGGATCAAAAGGGCATTAACAACGAACCCCGCACGGTCTTGGCTGCTTACTACTCTTTTCTGAAGTTGGTCTGAAGCAAACTCTTGGCAAAGAGCAGCAGTTTTGTCACCTGTAAGCAACGAAGAAATAATCTCTACTAGTCCCATCACAGGAACGGGGTTAAAGAAATGCACACCTATCACTTGTTGTGGCCGACTAGTAGCCATCGCAAGCTTCATGATCGGGATGGACGAGGTGTTACTGGCCAAAATTGCTTCGGGGTCATCAACTACGTCATTTAACCGCCGGAACACTTCGAGTTTGGCCTCTTCTTGTTCGACAACCGCTTCAACAACAAATTGTCGATCAGCAAGGCTGGTGAGCTTGGTTGAAAAGGAAATATTTCCCATCACCTGTGCTCGATCCTCATCAGTGATCTTCTCGGCCCTGACCGCACGGTCGAGACTTCTCTCCATCCGCTCCATACCAGCCTGAAGCGCACCATCACTGGCTTCGACAATCTTTACGTCACAGCCACTTCGCGCCGCTACTTCGGCAATACCGGAACCCATCAGGCCGCAACCAACTACCCCAAATCGTTCAATAATCACGTCAGTAAGGGTACAAGAGCACTTAGGGCTTATGTCAGAAGATCACCTAGCCTGGTACTCCTCAATTGCTCCGCTCACGGCGGCAACAACTTCGTCAGCAGTCGCTCCTGGCGTTAAAACTCGTGCCACTCCAGCGTCATACATTGATTGGAAATCACCTTCTGGAACAATTCCACCAAGGATGACTGGTATATCTGCGCCAGCTTCTTCCAGTGCTTGAGTCACCATTGGAAGCAATACTTCATGAGCACCAGACAACATCGAGACCCCAATCGCGGAAACATCCTCGTCGATTGCTGCAGCAACAACGGTTTCGGGAGTCTGAAACAAACCGGTGTATATGACTTCGTACCCAGCATCTCGCAGAATCCGTGCGACAATTTTGACCCCTCGGTCATGTCCGTCCAGACCTAATTTTGTCACCAATACGCGTTCCGCCATGAGCTTTGACCCTAGCTCTCCACTCAGCCAGGGGCGAGCCGAGCCTTCAGTTCACTCAAATATTCGCTCTACCGAAATCAGCATCGACTGCGAGTTCATGTGGCTTGGTACTCAAAGTAGGCCACGCATAAGAAGTCTTTAAGAAATGTCCTTGATAAGTCGAAGCACACAACATTGACCCATAGGGTGCAGGCATGACTACCACCACTGCAGTCGCGGCCCGAGCCGTTAATGCTTCAAAAATGTATGGTTCGGGTGAAACCGTAGTGCGGGCACTTGACGAATTATCTGTCGACCTTGCCGCAGGAGAATTTACCGCGATCATGGGACCATCAGGTTCCGGAAAATCCACATTGATGCACTGCCTAGCCGGTCTAGACACCCTCAATTCCGGGAAAGTCTTTATTGGAGATACCGACATAAGCGAACTCTCCGAGCGCGCTCTGACGTTATTACGGCGAGACCGCATTGGTTTCGTTTTCCAAGCCTTCAATTTAGTGCCAACGTTGTCAGCCAAAGAAAACATCGTATTACCCCAAAGATTAGGAGCTCCTGCGCCACAGGAATCTTGGCTCGATCAAGTTATTGATGCTGTCGGACTCGCTGATCGACTTAGCCACCGCCCCAACGAGCTATCAGGAGGCCAGCAACAACGCGTTGCAGTAGCGCGAGCTCTAGCAGGTCAACCAGAGATCATCTTTGCTGACGAGCCGACCGGGAACCTTGACAGCAAAACTGGTGGCGAGATTCTTGACTTCATGCAGAACGCGGTGCGCGACTTAGATCAAACGATCGTAATGGTCACCCATGACCCATCGGCAGCTGCACATGCCGATCGGGTCGTATTCCTAGCCGATGGACGGATTGTCGAGGAACTAACCGCACCTTCTGCAGACCGGATCTTTGACACCATGAAACGACTCGGCGACTGAAGTGTTCAAACTCACTCTGAACTCCCTGCTAGCTAGAAAAATACGGTTAGCTTTGACCACCTTTGCTGTCGTTTTAGGTGTCTCATTCGTTTCAGGGTCTTTCATTCTCGCCGACAGCCTCCGAGCGGTCTTCGACAAAATCGCAGTCGAAATCGCTGGCCCCGACTGGCTTCAAGTTCGGGGAGTCGAAACTATCGAAGGAGACCCCTTCAGCCGACCCAAAGTCACTCAATCGGTGATTGACCAAATCAACTCAACCGAAGATGTCTACGGCGCAGTTGGAGTTATCCAAGGATTCCCCAGAATCTCAGTCGACGAAACTTTGATCAAACCACTAGGTGGTGCTCCCACTCTGGCCTTCAACTTCGAACAAGAAACCCAAGAACTGAGCGGGTTTCAAACCATCGAAGGTAGGGCCCCCGGCACGGGTGAAGCGATGGTCGACATCGATACAGCCGCTAAATACGACATCGCTATCGGCGACACCATCACTATTCGCTCGCTACAACCCGAAGAGGATTTCCAAGTCAGCGGTATAACTCGTTGGGGCCTAGACAACGGTGGTGGCGCCGTTTTCGTCTTGATAGACACGGTGACAGCTCAGCGACTCTTCAACTACCCAGATTCTTTCTTAGCTATAACTGTCGCAGCTCAGCCCGGGGTAGACGAAGCGCAGCTCGCTGACAAATTAACCAATGAACTGCCAAACGGTTTTGAAGCGGTCACCAGCGAAGTCGTAGCAAACGAATTCAGCGACCAGTTCGACATATTTATAACGATATTTCAAAACGCGCTCTTAGTTTTTGCCGCGGTCGCTCTTATTGTCAGCGCATTCATCATCAACAACACATTCGCGATTGTTCTGGGGCAACGCATTAGAGAACTTGGCCTCCTAAGAGCAGTCGGCGCAACCGGCCGACAAATACGCTCTTCTGTTCTTGTCGAAGCTCTACTGATAGGAGTCGTCGCGTCCCTTACCGGCGTTTTCGCTGGAATGGGGATTGCCTGGAGTATCAAAGCACTGATAGCTCAAGCGGGAGATGGGTCAGGTCTTCCCGATGGTCCTTTGGTGATCGCCGCACGCACTTGGTTCGCAGCAGCCATTGTCGGCGTCGGAGTAACCCTGCTGGCCGCCATTTCACCCGCGAGACGCGCTTCGAAAATTCCGCCTATAGCTGCGCTACGGGATGACCTCAGTCTCTGGTCTGGCGGGAACAAGCGACGCACCGTAATTGGCCTGATCTTGGGGGTCATTGGGCTTTTAGCTACCGGTTTCGGAACCGTTAATGACTCTGGTGCCGCAAAGCAATTGGGTTTACTGGCCACCGGCGCATTGCTTCTATTCGTCTCAGTGTCTCTCTTAAGCACCTTGATTGCTAGGCCAGCGGCACGTCTTTTCGGTTGGCCGATGACACGGTTTGCCAAGGCTTCGGGCAATTTGGCCCGCGAGAACGCAAGCAGGAATCCTCGTCGTACCGCTTCGACTGCATCAGCTCTAATGGTGGGTCTAGCACTAGTCGCGATGGTCTTAGTCGTGGGCACTAGCTTCAAAAAAACGTTTTCATCCATACTCGACACGTCTTTGGGGGCAGATTTCTTCATTGACACAGACGGACGGGGTGATTGGGGCTTTAGTCCACAACTTGTCGATGAGATAAGCGAGATAGATGGCGTATCAACAGTTGCCGGTTTCCGAGGTGGACCTGGAGTCGCTCAGATAAGCGTTTACGGCTCATCTAAAGATGTCATCGGCACTCAAGAAGAAGGCCTCGGGCGGGTTATCGACATCTCACTGGTTGATGGGACTTATTCGGGCTTGTCTGATGACGGCGTATTAGTCCACACAGATCCAGCTGCTGACCTAGGACTGTCGGTAGGTGATGTGGTGCCCGTAACCTTCCCAGCGTCAGGGCCTCAAGACTTAAAGGTTGTTGGCATTTTCGATGACGGCTCCCTCTTGGGCAACTGGGTCATCGACATGTCCACTTACGAATATGGTTTCGATCCTGCTCGACAGTCCGACCTTTTTGCTGCGGTAGAAATCGATGACGGGGCCAATACCGACGAAGTTCGATTGGACTTAGAAGCAGTGGCTTCCTCATACCCAGAAGCGAACCTGCAAGACAGAACCGAATACCAAGAGACCATCGAAGGAGACATCGACACCCTCTTAGTAACAGTCAATGCGTTAGTAGGGTTCGCAGTTATTATCGCCGTTCTAGGAATAGTTAATACTTTGATGTTGTCGGTATTTGAACGGACCCGCGAGATAGGACTACTGAGAGCAGTGGGAATGACTCGCCGCCAGACGCGACGAATGATCAGATGGGAAGCAGTCATTATTTCGGTCTTCGGAGGAGTAATGGGCATCCTTGTCGGAACGGTCCTAGGGTTTATTGCCGTTCAAGCGATGCCAGAGTCATTTATTACTGACTTTGGTGTGCCTTACGGCAACTTTGTGGTGATCGTCGCTATGTGCGCAGTCGCTGGAGTTCTCGCGGCGATTCTCCCAGCCAGACGAGCAGCCCGGCTAAATGTTCTCGACGCGATAGCGCATCCCTAATGGCTCTGGACCCTCTCGCACTGAGCAACGAAATAGAAGATTTCCTGACTGAGCGCCACCTAGCGTCCCTAACGCTTCTAAGACCGGATGGCACTCCTCACGTCACCGCCGTCGGATTCACTTGGGATAGCCAAGAGAAGTTGGTCCGGGTAATCACCTGGTCTGGCTCAATGAAAAGCAAAATCTTGGGTCAATCACCCAATAGTCGAGCCGTTGTATGTCAAATTGATGGTGGCCGCTGGTTGAGTCTGGAAGGATCAGCTGTCGTGACTTCCGATGAAGCTCGATGCAAACAAGGCACCGAACGCTACGCCAAGCGCTACAGAATCCCCAAAGAACGTCCCGACCGCACCGTTATTGAAATATCTGTCGACCGAATTCTTGGTTACGCGTAAGCCGGTTCTCATTCATTGGAAGGCTGTTTTCTGCAACGCTAGTTTCGCAATACTGCGGGCAACTCGCGTTCATGGATAATCGCTAATCGTTTAGTCGACCGGGTAAGCGCCACATACAGAGCTCGCAGTCCCTGCGGCTCCTCTTCCAACATTGTCGCAGGCTCAATGACAACAGTGCCATCGAGCTCAAGACCTTTGACTAGTTGGACAGGCATTAAAGCAATTTTAGGATGGAGCGGGCCGCTCACATTTCGGCTGGCAGTAGTTGCTCTTCCATAATCGATACCCCTGGCCTGCAGAGCCGAATCAATTCGGTCAATCAAGCTCTGCGGCGCGATCACTGCAACCGAGCCGCCGCCCAGAGCATCTGATTCTTCTTCCACTAGAGCTACAGATCGTTGCACAAGGTCATAATCCGAACTCATGCGTTCCTGCTCCACTCGAATTACGCGCGGTGCAGTTCCAACGGAGCGAACTGCCTTAGGGGTAGCTAAATCTGGGGCCGCTAGGGCGAGAACTTTGTTTGCCAACTCCAGGTTGGGCGCTGGAATCCGGTAACTCAGTGTCAGTTCTCGAACTCGCGGCTCTTTCGTGCGGGAGGGCAGATAATTGAGTACTTGATCCCAGTTCGCCGCCGCGCCTGGTGCCGTTGCCTGCGCTATATCCCCTACCAATGTCATAGATCCGTTAAGTGATCGACGAGCAATCATCCGCAACGCCATTGGCGTGTGGTCCTGTGTTTCATCAACGACTATGTGCCCGAAAGTCCGCAACTCAGGGTCTCGCGCTTTTCTGTCTCGGTCCAACCTCGGTCCTAGACCAGCGTAAGCCTCATCTAGCAGCGGCACATCTGCGTCACTCCAACGGTAATCCGTCAAAGATTCACCCCGTTGTCGAGATAGTGCTATCCACTCCTGTTCGACTAAATCGTTACGTGCCGCGGATGCCAATAGAGCTTCAGAGCCATAGAGATCTCTCAACAATTGTGCTGGAGTCAATACCGGCCACATCCATTCCAAGGCCTCTATGACTCTCGGGTTTCTTCGCAACCGATATTGCACGTTCTCAGGATCAGGTTCGGAGTTATGTGACTTTGCCAATGCGGCAAAGAACTCTTTTTCTACATACCTGCGTGCAGCGTTATGTCTCCTGTAACGCCTTCTAGCTTCACGCACAATCTGTCTGCTTTGGTTCACCGTGATACGCAGCCGTGTGAGGCCAAACCCCACAGTGAGGTCGTCACGGAGAGCACGTTCACGGTCCTTGATCGCATGTCCAATTACCGAGACCATACGTTCGCTTCCCTTAACCGCCGCCGAAACTTGGTTATCAGGGAGGGTTACACGAACGTCCTCGAAGAGGTCTTTCAGCAAGTCAGCCAAAACTGTCAGATACACACCGGCTTCTCCGAGGCTCGGCAGAACTTGTTCGATGTATCTCAGAAATAATCGGTTTGGGCCAACCACCAATACACCTTGACCCTCAAGAGGGAAACGGTGTGTGTAAAGCAGGTATGCGGCTCTATGCAAAGCCACGACTGTTTTGCCAGTTCCTGGACCACCTTGAACGATCAGCATCCCCTTCAAAGGGTCGCGAATAATTTCGTCTTGTTCGCCTTGGATTGTTGCAACGATGTCTCGGAGTTGTCCGTCTCGGTTTTGATCTAGCGCAGCCAGAAGTGCTCCGTGTCCTTGAAATCCTTCATCAAGTTGGTCCAGATCAAACAACTCATCTTCGATATCTAAAAGCTCGCGGCCGCGGCTGACAAAATGACGTCGTCGGATAAGGCCCATCGGATCACGACCAGTAGCCCTATAGAAGGGTTCGGCTACAGGTGCTCGCCAGTCGACAACTACTGGTTCCTGTCTCTCATCAGATACCGCTAGCCGCCCAATGTAGAACCGGTCGTCGCTGTCTAAATCTATCCTCCCAAAAATCAGCGAAGCTGATCCCAATTGGAGTTGCCCAAGACGATTTTGGACACTCCCTTCAATGGCGTCCCTTTCGTACCGTGCTTGGGTAGTTCCGCCACGACCAACTTCAACCATTCCACGAAGTCTTTGTGCACGTTCACGCGCTTCGTCCAAGAGCAGGTGTGCACGGTCAATGTGCGCCTGTTCAGCTGCGATTTCGGGATGTGCCACTCGTAAATCACCGGTTTAGAGAACGAACCAGCATACCGCCCTACGCCGTTAGATTTCAGATTGGCCCTTGTTTGCGAGAAGTTGAGCTAAGTGACCCTCTATGTGGGAACAGTGTGGCGAAAGGAACGGTAGCGTCTGAGTTGGAATGTTGATCCCAAACGATCACCCAAGCCACGCGCTTTCCGAAAGTTCGTATCTACGCGCCTGTAAACGTCAAAGCGTTGAACACGTGCCTGTTTGGTTTCAAAGACAAGCAGGTCGTTCTTTACCTGAATATCGAAACATTCGCGGTTCGGGCAGCATCTTGGAAGCAATCGCCGATCCTTCGCTAGCTGCTGAGATCACCTTGCAACCCGTTCGTCGTTACGGCGTCGACGCTGCAATATTGTTTTCAGACATCGTGGTCCCCGTTAACGCCATCGGCTTTAAAGTCGACGTTGTTCCAGGGATTGGGCCAACAGTCGACGAACCTTTCAGAGATAGATCTGATCTCCAGCGTCTCCGAATTCTTGAACCTGAGGTCGATACTCCTTATGTGCTCGACACCGTAAGAATTCTGGTCAAGGAATTAGAGATCCCACTCATTGGATTCGCCGGCGCACCTTTTACGATTGCTAGCTATTTGATTGAAGGTCAACCCTCTCGAACACACGCGCGAACAAAATCACTCATGCAGTCAGAGCCGACTATTTGGCACGACTTAATGGAGCGTTTGTCTGATATCGCTATTGCCAGCATGCGCTCCCAGGTCGTAGCGGGAGCAAGCGCAGTCCAGTTATTTGACTCTTGGGCAGGGGCTTTATCAGCCAACGATTACAAGAAGTACGTCTTTCCTCACAGCCAGAGGGTATTCAGTGAACTTGAAGACCTTGAAGTTCCTCGAGCCCATTTCGGAGTAGGAACCGCAGAATTGCTGTCATCAATGAGTGACGCAGGAGCTGATGTAGTCGGGGCCGACTGGCGAGTGCCATTAGATGAAGTACGCCGCCGAGTAGGGCCAGATACCGCCGTGCAAGGAAACCTTGACCCAGCTGTCTGTTTAGCCGCGTGGCCGGTGGTCGAAAGACAAGCCCGTGAGGTGCTTCGGGCAGCAAACGGTCAACCAGGTCACATTTTTAATTTGGGGCACGGGGTATTACCTGAAACTGATCCAGAAATTCTGGAGCGATTGGTTGAACTAGTTCACACCGAAGGCTTGCACCCCAAACCTTTAACACCATGAGTAAGAGGGTTGTCGTCGTTGGAGGAGGGATCGCTGGCCTAAGCGCGTTTCGTCAAATCCGGCTACAACAGCCAGACGTCGATGTTGTGCTCTTAGAAGCATCACCACAGCTAGGTGGAAAAATCAGGACGACAAATTTTTTAGGACGACAAATTGACGAAGGAGCTGATGCCTTTATCACTCGAGTGCCTTGGGCAATTGAACTCTGCGAACAACTCGGATTGGATAGCTTCTTAGTCAGCCCTGCTACTTCAAACGCCTATGTATTGGTTGATGGCGCTTTGAGAAAACTTCCCAAAGGTCTTGTATTAGGGGTTCCCACTAAATTGCTGCCACTCTTGCGCAGCCGCGTTGTAAGCCCGTTCGCAGCAATCAGAGCTGGATTTGATCGCTTCCTGCCTGATGATTGGCCGGGCGATGATGAATCAGTAGGCGGCCTTATCCGACGCAGAATGGGAGATCAGATCGCCGATCGCTTAGTCGATCCCTTAATAGGAAGTATCAATGCCGGAGACACCGACCATCTTGATGCGGCATTAGCTGCCCCCCAACTCGAGACTGCCGCTCGCAGACACCGAAGTCTGATCGCGGGTCTTAAAGAACAATCTAAAAAGGCTCCTGAAGGAGTACGTCCCGTGTTTTTAGGTTTCGAACTTGGGATGGGCAAACTCGTAGAAACCCTAGTGAAGAGTCTCGGAGACGCCGATATCCGCACCGGCACAACAGTAACCGCCATAACGAAGAACACTGACAACCTGGTTGTTCGAACACAGCAAACATCTATTGAGTGCGACGCTGTGATACTTGCTACCCCTGCCCATCAAGCTGCTCTTTTGTTAGCTGATTGCCAGGCGGCATCGGATCGGTTGTCATCAATAGAACATGCGTCTGTGGCAATGGTCACAATGGGATTTAGACAGACGGATGTAAATCACCCCCTAGATGGTTCAGGAATGCTTATCCCTCGAGGAGAAGGGTTACTCACAACAGCAGTGAGTTGGGGAAGTTCTAAATGGCCGCACTGGGCGGATACAGAGCACGTCATATTGAGGGTCTCTGCCGGTAGAGCTGGCGATAGCAGAGCATTGGCTCTTGAAGACGATGAGCTCGTCGAAGCGTTGTTGACTGAGGTCGCGAACATCCTAGACATCAATGGCGATTTGGTGGAATGGCGAGTTTCGAGATGGATCGACGCCTTCCCTCAATACGCACCGGGACATGACCGTCTTATCGCCGCAATTGAACGAGATCTCAGATCTGATATGGGCGGAGTGTTCTTAGCTGGTGCCGGCTACAAGGGAATAGGGATTCCTGCTTGCATCAATCAGGGGAACCAATCTGCTGAGGCGGCACTCGACTATCTGCAAACGCTATGAAACGTCTAATGTCGATCAGCCGATTCTTGTTGGGCGCATTGATCTCTTTGTCTCTGCCTCCATATGGTTTGTGGGCACTGGCACCGATTGGTTTAGGGGTTTACTTAAAAATTTCGGAAGACAAAAGTTTCCGGCGCCAGTTAATCAATGCCTTTTCTCTGTGGATGGGTTATTTCACTATCTCCTTGGTGTGGATGACGGATCTAACAGTTCCGGGCTGGTTGGTAGCAACACCAGTTCAAGCATTCATCATGGCCATTCCTATGGCTTTAATCCCGTCCGTGGGGCGGGGCCGAGCGCTCGCTATTCCTTCGGCTCTAGTGGTAGGCGAAAGCATCAGGTGGGTGGTGCCTTTCGGAGGCGTTCCGATGTCCAATTTGGCGCTGGGTCCTATCGACACCTACCTAGTTGACGTTGTCAGAGTGGCAGGGCCCCTTCTTCTCATCGCCACAATTGGTCTCTTAGCAGTTGCTGTTGAGGGAGCTATATCAAAAAAGCCCCGAATGGTTTTAGGTTCTTTGGCCGTCATCGCTGCTCTGCTCGCAGTCGCTCAAATAGCCCCGGTCGGTGAATCCGGGCAAGTAATCAATGCCAGCGTCGTCCAAGCTGGCGGACAGTTGGGAACTAGGGCAGCTACTAGTGATCAGGTGGCTGTCCTTGATCGGCATTTAGCGGCTATCAACGCAGACGTGATCGATACCGATTTGATGGTTTGGTCAGAAAGCAGCGTGACAGCTTATGCACCTCTGGAACAAAGCGCAGAATTATCAACCGTTAACAAAATAGCTAGCGAACTTGATGCGGTAATCGTTGCAAATTTTTCGGAAGTCGAAGGTAACAACTTTCGAAACGCCTCTGTCTCAATTAACCCCGGTGAAGGCCTCACAGATCGTTATGACAAGGTGCATCTAGTTCCGTTTGGTGAGTACATACCTCTTCGAGGCTTCATAGAGAAGTTCGCAGATTTATCTCTTATTTCAAGAGAAGCGTTGCCGGGAAGCGGCCCAGGAATACTGGAGTCACGTCTCGGACCGCTGGGAAATGTTATTTCTTTCGAGGTTTATTTCCCCGAACGGGTTCGCAGCGGTGTTCAATCTGGAGCACGGATTATCACTAATCCAACACTCGCCTCGTCTTATACAAACTCCTTGGTTCCCGAACAATCCTTGGCTAGTGCCCGATTGAGAGCGATCGAGGCTGACCGCTGGGTTCTTCAGGCATCCACCACCGGATATTCGGCGATCATCGATCCTGAGGGGCGGGTAGTACTTCGTAGCGACTTAAAAGAGCAAGTGGTGCTGACTAGTCAAGTGCAACTGCGAGACGGAAATACCTGGGCAACAAGGTTTGGCAAATTCCCGGTATCGATCCTCGCTATTTTTTTGCTTGCGGGCAGCGCACTGGCAAGCCTCAAACATCGATACTCAAGGTAACTGGCCCGTCATTATCAATTTTGACCTCCATATGTGCGCGAAATTGACCAGTGGCGACTCTCGCTCCGAGAGCTTCTAACGCCTCGCAAACCTTTCCGATCAGTGGTTCCGCTATATCTGGCGTTGCAGCTTGCACAAATGATGGTCGACGTCCTTTAGACGTGTCGCCATACAGGGTGAACTGACTCACAATTAGAATTTCACCGCCTATCTCACCCACCGAGCAGTTCATGCGCTGTTGCTCATCTTCAAAGACACGAAGATTCCATACTTTTGACGCCAATTTTTGAGCGGCCACCTCATCATCATCGTGGGTAACACCGACGAAAACGCAAAGCCCCACATCAATAGATCCGATGGTCTTTTGATCAACTGATACTGATGCCTTAGTAACTCTTTGAATCAATGCCCGCACTTAGTCTCCCGATCTCAGTTTTCCTCAAAAGTAACTGCGTCGCGTCACTAAGTGAGTCATAGAGTTACCGACCGGTAGCATTGGTATCTCCCTGTCCCGCGACTTGCGGAAATTAATAATGTTCAATACCGGCCCATTACGCATCGCATTTTTGACCTATCGAGGTCACCCCTACACCGGGGGCCAGGGTGTGTATACCCGACACATGGCTCGCGAATTGGTAGCGCTTGGCCATGAGGTTGAAGTCATATCCGGTCCTCCCTACCCACACTTGGATCCAGAAATACGGCTTACCAAATTGCCGAGCCTTGATCTATATCGCATGCCTGATCCTTTTAGAATTCCCCGCCTAAGTGAATTCAAAGATCGCTTCGATGTATTGGAATACTTGGTTACATCAGCAGCCACGTTCGCCGAACCTTTAACTTTCAGCCTGCGGGCACATCAAGAATTAGTTGATCGGTTGGAAGAATTTGACGTGGTCCACGACAACCAATGTTTAGGAACCGGTATCTGGAAAATTCATCAAGCCGGCTTGCCGGTATTGGAGACCATTCACCATCCAATCACGGTCGACCGCAGACTCGAAACTAAACATGCGACAACACCCTGGAAACGTTTCACCAAGAACCGTTTTTACGCATTCACGACTATGCAAACAAAAGTTGCGAAGAAACTGCCACGAATCCTTACCGTCTCCTCGAATAGTTACGACGACATAGTCAAAGATCATGGTGTCGATCCCGAGCGTCTACACATCGTCCATGTGGGTGTTGACACGAAGCAATTCCGACCACTCAAAGACGTTGGTGTCGTGCCTGGTCGTTTGATGACGACAGCCAGCGCGGACGTTGCAATGAAAGGCCTCGCTTTCTTACTTGAGGCCCTCGCCAAGCTTCGGGCCGAAGACGACACAGTTCATCTGGTAATAATCGGAAAACCGAAATACGACTCCAAAGCCACTCAACTCATCAAAGAACTTGATCTCTCTAGAAGCATTGAATTCATCAGCGGCGTTTCTGATCAACGCATCGTGGAACTTTATAACGAAGCCCAATTAGCGGTTGTCCCATCGCTTTATGAGGGATTTTCTCTCCCCGCTATCGAAGCCATGTCATGTGGTGTACCGCTAATAGCAACGACTGGCGGCGCTTTACCTGAGGTCGTAGGGGAAGATGGCGTTACAGCGCTCCAAGTGCCGCCAGGAAACAGCGAGGCACTTGTCCAAAAAATTAAATGGGCACTCAAAGAGGCCGACCTGCGTTCGACCGTTGGCGCTGCAGGTCGTCAACGGGTAATAAATAACTTCTCTTGGGAGATCACAGCCGAACAGACAGTCGAACACTATCGAGCGCTACTCGACGAAATGAACCGCTGATGCTCACAGTCGACTACGAACGATTGGGGACAAGACCCGGTGAACTTGTTCTAGATATGGGTTGCGGTGCCGGTCGCCACGCTTTCGAAACCGTTCGGCGTGGGTGTCGCATCGTCGCACTTGATCAGGATCTCCAAGAATTATTTGACGTTAAAAATACTTTTGCCGCGATGATTGATGCCGGTGAACTAGCAAGCGATGTTCAAGGTCAACCTGTATCCGCGGATGCCCTTGAGCTTCCATTTTCAGACGGAACCTTTGATCGGATTATCTGCTCAGAGGTACTTGAACATATACCAAACGATACGGGCGCCATTGAAGAGCTGGTACGAGTCTTGAGACCCGGTGGCAGTATTGCTGTGACAGTGCCAGCGTGGGTGGCTGAGAAAATTTGTTGGCGGTTAAACGACGAGTATTACGCTCCCAAGGCGGTCGGCGGACATGTGCGTATCTACCGAAAGTCAGAACTTCGCTCCAAGATCAGCCGGGCAGGCCTCAACCCTGAAGGTTGGGCTAGAGCACACTCGTTACATTCGCCCTACTGGTGGATCAAATGCGCTGTAGGTCCCAACAACAACGACAACCGATTAGTGAAGGCATACCACCAATTCCTTGTTTGGGACATCACGAAAAGACCGTTTATAACTAGATTGCTCGATCGTCTCCTCAACCCTCTTATTGGCAAATCGGTGGTGTTGTACGCGACGAAACCGGAGGCGGGACCAACTAATGCAACCTGAGTCAACCGGTGCTTTGACAGCCGACCAAATCACGGCCACAGCTTCAACGATTTGTGACCAACAAACCCCTGACGGCATGATTCTTTGGTTCCCCAACGGACATTCCGATACCTGGAATCACACTGAAGCCGCAATGGCTTTGTCGACAGCTGGTTTCATCGAGGCTGCCGAGCGTGCTTACCAATGGCTAGCCAGAAATCAGCGCTCTGACGGGAGTTGGCACCACTACTACCTGACGGACGGTATCGAGGACGCCAAGGTTGATACCAACTGTTGCGCTTACATAGCTACAGGGGTATGGCACCACTACCTAACCACTGGTGACGATAATTTCTTGGAGGAGTTGTGGCCAGTGGTTAAACGAGCACTGGATTTCGTTGTCGGTCATCAAACTGCTTCTGGACATATTCCTTGGGCAATCCACACAAGTGGCACGGCGTGGTCCTATTCCTTGGTGACCGGGAGTTCATCGATCTACCATTCCTTACGTTGCGGCTTAGCAATCGCTCTTCACCTCGGCGCCGAACAGCCTGAGTGGGAGTTCGCTGCAGTTCGCCTTTCTAGTTTGCTACGCACCAACGAAGAGCAATTCGAACCTAAAAAGCGATGGGCTATGGACTGGTACTACCCAGTCCTCACTGGTGCCTTAACAAAAGATTTGGCTTCTCAACGAATGGCTTCTCGGTTTGACGAGTTCATGCTTGATGATCATGGAGTCCGCTGTGTGTCAGATCAGCCTTGGGTTACAACTGCAGAAACCTGTGAATGCGCGATGGCTTATCTTGCAATCGGAGACGAAGCCACAGCACACCGGCTTTTTCAGAGCGTCCAACCCTTGCGAGATGAAGACGGCGCCTATTTCACCGGGATGGTATTCCCAGGAACCATCACTTTTCCAGACGGCGAACGCTCAACTTATTCAAGTGCCGCTGTAATCCTTGCTGCCGACGCGCTAACCAACCATTCGACTGCGTCTCGGTTAGTGCTCGGACACGGACTGCCATCACTAGGTTCCTAGAGCCCAGATCTTTCAGACCGGGCGGCGCAATACTTGAAGGCTCCCAAAGCTTGAGAACGATTCGAAACCGCCTTCTTGTATGGCGCGCGAGTAAATCTCGTACGGTGGGCGCCCACCATCAGCAGGGTCAGCGAACACGTCATGGATCGCCAAAAAGCCGCCAGCTATGACCTTCGGAGTCCATTCTTCGTAGTCAGTATGTGCGGGCTCGACACCATGACCACCATCAATGAAAAGCATAGAAATGGGTGTCGCCCACCGTTTAGCAATTATTTGAGAGTCTCCCACGATCGGTACAACGACATTTTCAAGCCCTGCCCGCTCTATGTTGCGCCGCAATTCAGGTAGCGAGTCAATTCTTCCCGTGCTCGGATCGACCAACTCAGCATCATGGTGCTCCCACCCTTGCTGCATCTCCTCAGACCCCCGGTGGTGATCCACCGTGAAGACCAGTGACCCATTTTCGATCGCGGCAGCCCCAAGGTAAATAGTGGACTTTCCGCAGTAGCTACCTATTTCAACAATTGTCTCTGCAGACGCTAATTGGAGAGCTGTTTCATATAGTCCCATGCCTTCGTTATGCGGCATGAAACCCCTAGCCTCGCGCGCCATGGTTTCTAGATCTGTTCGCATACTTCCGTCACTACCGTTTGAATAGAAACTTTTCCAACATAAAAAATTTTCCCAACCATAGAACCCCAAAACCGACCAGATTGGCTGCCATGACCAAGGCCGTCGAATCCCACCACAAGGCTGCCAAAGTAACAAGAGAGGAAGAAAGCGCTAAACCAACGACGCTATACAACCAAAACGGCAATATTTCATCTCGCATGGAATGTGAATCTTTGCGTCCCCACACCCAAGATCTATTGAGCAAATAAGCAGGAGCAGCTCCCACAGTTACGGCGACAACGTTAGCTATTAAGGCTGGCCATCCAACGATCACCAGACCAAGCCAAAGGCAGGTTTGCGTGATAACCACAGTCACAGCTGACACGCCTGAATAGCGAAACAGTTTGACTCGTAAGGCCCAAAGTTGGTTTGGCATGCGCTGCAACCGAAGAGTTTACGATCTTGTCTACTGGTCTACGTCAGGACGATAGAAAGTTAACAACAGAGCTATCGCAGAACCTACTCCCCCAAGCCACGTGACAATAAACCATCCAATGCCACTCATCTCAATTCCTAAGGAGTTGTCTAAAGACCACGATCCGGCACCTAACAAGGCAAATGACGAAGCTGTAATCGCGAGCACAAAGACATACTCCCATCCATCCTTGATGATGAAGAATCCCTTCTTGCGATGTCCGACCCACCCCGCTGTAACCATGACTCCGACGTACCCCATTCCGCTAAAGGGCATTAACAAGCCCGCAGCAACTGCTAGTCCAAAAACAATTTCGCTCGTAGCCGCCAAATGGGCGTGCAGCAGCCCTGGTGAAAGTCCTTCACTCTTAAACCAACGACCGACACCATCGATGCCGCCTCTATATTTCGCGATTCCATGAAGCGCAAGTGTCACTCCGACCGTTAGCCGCAAAACTAGAAGACCCAAGTCGATCGCATTTTGATCCATCATCAACCCCCTGCCAATAACCGTACTCGGGTCCGATTCAGTCAGGCGTATTCACCAAATGATTAGCTGCCATTGAGAAGTATTCCAGCATCTGCTCATGCAGTTCTACATCAATTTCTATTTCGCCCAAAGCTGCTGCCATATGTTCGTACCAATGATCTCGCTCAACGAGTCCGACCCGAAAATGGGCGTGACGCATTCGTAACCTCGGATGGCCCCTGTCTCTTGAATACTCGACAGGACCTCCCCAATATTGTGCGAGAAAGAGCGCTAGCCAATACCTAGAAGGCTCTAAATCATCCGGATACAAAGGACGTAGCAGCTCATCATCAGCGACTCGAAGGTAAAAGCGGGTACACAGATCATGAAACCAGGGCATTCCTCCTACCCGGTCGTAAACACTTTCTTCCCCAACTTCGACCATCGGTCTAAGCCTCGTAACGGTAAATGTTTGTGTCGCGAGCCTTAAAACCAAGGCGCTGGTAAAGCCTGTTAGCAGCTTCACGCGACGGTCGGGAGGTGAGGTCAATCGTTTTAGCCCCAGCCTTCATAGCGATTTCCATAGCCCGCTGATTCAACGCTTTTCCCACACCTTTACCTCGGGCTTCGTCATCAACCACAACATCTTCAATCCAGGCCCTTACGCCTGTAGGGATTGGGAATACGATCAGCGTCATCGACCCCACAATCATGTCCCCGTCTTTGGCTAAAAGAACGGTAGATGCGTCATGATCGAGGATCTCCACCAGTTGTTCTGCAGTAGGAAGAGACGACGAACTTGATAGTTGCGGTATCAACCGTTCAAATGCTGCAACAACGATCTCGTCGACACTTTCGCAAATACTGATCTCAATGGGCATCGCTTTATCCTCCGTCAACGTCTTCATGGTACGGATCGCGAGATCCGCGGATAGCCTTTTCTTCGTGGAACACGTCGAGTGGAGCGAACATCCCGTCTTAAAAGAAGCGGTGCTCCTCGCAGCTTTCACTGGTTGGAACGACGCTGGGGATGCAGCAACCGAGGCCGTCAGTTATTTGACACGTCGCTACGAGTGTCAACGTGTAGCAACAATAGACCCAGAATATTTCTATGACTTCGCGTCTGTTCGTCCAACCGTTCGCCTGGAGGGCGATGATCGACGAATCGATTGGCCAGTAAACGAGGTGAGAGTAGGCGAACTTGACGATGGCCGGCCACTCGTAACGATTGTTGGCATCGAACCGCGGCTCCGATGGCGCACTTTTTCCGAAGCGCTACTGTCAGTTGCTAACCAACTATCGGCCTCTACTGTCATTACTCTTGGGGCGCTCCTCACCGACACTCACCACCAAGCTCCTGTAGATGTAATCGGCGCATCGAATAATGAGGTAATCAACCTTGAATTAGGTCTGACGCCTTCTCAGTACGAAGGACCTACCGGAATAATTGGCGTACTCAATGATGTCTTTCATCGCGGAGGTTTCGACAGCCTCTCCTTTTGGGCAGCAGTTCCGTCGTACATCGGCCACAATCCGTCTCCGAAAGCAGCACTTGCTCTAGTGCAGCAAATAGTGGAATTTCTAGATATTCCTTTAGGCGCGACTGACCTTCAAATTGCCGCTGCTAGTTACGATCGTCAAATCAACGAACTAGTCGACAGTGATCCGAACCTCGCTGAGTATGCCCAGCAATTACTTGACGAAGGCGCCGAAGAGCTCACTGACATGGCGGACAACCCTGAAGCAATGATTGATGAACTCGAAGAATTCCTTAGGCAACAAGACGAATAGAAATTTAATACGACCTTTTATTTGCTTTCTTCTTCCCAGGGCTTAGACCGTGGTTCGTCATACCTAACTTCTGGCCTCTGGCCTTCAATTGCGGCAAAAGCATCTTCGACCCATGTTTCCAAGCCAGCTAAGGGCTCTGGTAGGGAATCTCGAGCAAACCAGCCGCAATCGCTAGTTTCCAACGGGTGGGCCTTGAGTTCGCCACCAACCGCACGACAATGAAACACCATCGAATAAAGCGGAATCCGGGTGAATCCTTGCCGCATCCCATCGACAATCGAGATAAGCGACATGGGTTCACAGTGAATGCCCGTTTCTTCGTAAACCTCTTTCATCGCGACTTCCACCGGTGAATAACCGATATCGGCCCAGCCCGTTGGGTAGAGCCATACTCCGCTATCTGCCCGCTGGACAAGAAGAATCTCGTTCTTCTCGTTGCCAACTACAGCGCCTATCGCAGCCTTCGGAGTTACATACCCAGCAACTCCATCGCCCACCATCCTCATCCATTCGACAGCTACATCCCCGGGTTCTAAGTCCCCATCTGCTGCCCCATACATTTCAGAAGCAACTTTGAGAATCTCTTCATAGCGCTCCTTTTCGTACAGGCTTTCACTAAACCCCAACCCAGTTCGGGCTATTCCAGCCAGGGTTTCAGCCCAATTAAGGAGATCTTGACCCGTCGCTGATTTAGCCATCAGAGCGAGGCTAGTCGCGCTCACGGGCCAGAGTCACTCGACCCTCATCAACGAGTATCGCAACGCTGCTTCAATTTCTCGTCGGTGCAATTCATCTAAGGTTGGTCCGCCGGAGCCAGTCACATAGAAGGTATCCACAACTTCATTGGAGATTGTCTGAATCTTGGCCGAGCGAATATCCAGTCCCATTTCAGCAAGAGTCCTTGTCAGGTGATACAGAACTCCTATGTGGTCTTCCGTTCGTACTTCAATGATCGTTGCATCTGTTGCTGACTCAACATCAAAAACAACACTGGTCCCAACCTGCTTTGCAGCTAAGGCAGTTCGTCTACGGTAGACCCGTGCTCTTTCCGCTATTCGCGCGTCTATCGCTAAATGGCCTTGCAAGCATTGGTAAATGTCATCAATAACCCGGCCCCAATCGACTGGGGTATCAGGTTCAACGACTCTGAATTGGGAGACAGCCATGCCTGCGTCACTCGAATAGGCATCAGCCTGCAAGACGTCAAGCCCTCGTAAGGCCAGCGCGCCAGCAGCTCTGCTAAAGATGCCCGCTCGATCCGGCGCAACAATCGTGACCGTATCTCCCGACCCTTGAACAACTGTTTCTTCTTCGGCCATTAGTGCTTCGAGTTCTTCAGTAACGAACGACCGTCGCCTACGACGCGTCGACCCATCGCTCGATATGAAATCAACTGTGGCTTCAGCAAGCGTTTCCACTAGATGGGCTTTCCAATCACCCCATGCGGTTGGGCCAGTCGCTATTGAATCAGCTTCAGTTAAGGCAGCTAAGAGCTCTAAGAATTCAACCGTTTGTACCTTCTCGGCGACGTTTCGGATCGTCTGCAGGTCTTCTAGGTCTCTTCGAGTCGCTATATCGGGCAGCAGTAAGTGATTTTCCACAAGTCGAGTTAGTTGAGCAACATCTTCCTTAGGGAAGCCGCAACGAGACGCTATCGAACCGATAAGTCGCATACCTACCTCGGTGTGATCACCTGGGTAACCCTTACCAACGTCATGTAGCAGCGCCGCTACTAGTAACAGGTCAGGTCGCTGCACTCGATGGGTGAGACGTGCTGCCTCTGCAACAGTTTCAAGTAGATGCCGATCAACAGTAAAGCGATGATAAACGTTTCGTTGCGGGCGCGACCGGTTGGGGGTCCATTCCGGGAGTAAATGAGTCCAAACCTCGAAATAGTCAAGAGATTCGATTACTGGAATTGCCCTGTGCCCTCCTTTGAGTAGTTCTACAAACAACTCACGAGCCCCGTGAGGCCACGGATCGGGAAGATCAACTTGGCGATCCGCAAAAAGGCGAAGTGATTCCCTTGCGAGCGGCAAACCTGAATACATCGCCTGCACAGCAGCATGCAGAACTAGAAGGGGGTCTGTTGATGGGTCCCCCAAGACAACAAGTTCGTTGCCGACAACCGTTAAACCTGCGACCTCTATTTCGACTGAGGCTTCCTCGCTTGATTCTCGGTCTAGATGGCGCCATGTTTCATCAGTCAAATAGGCGACAGTTCTAGCTGCAGCAGCGACTCGACCCATCAATATGTCTGCATCGTGGTCTCCCAATGCTGCGGCAACAGAGTCCTGTTCTTCGAGAAGAAGTACATCTCCTCGTTTCCCACTCAACCTATGTAACTCAACGCGTGCTTCGAGTAAGACCTCATACGCCTCGGTCAAGCGTTCGTGGTCGTGGACAGGGACTTCGACACCAGCACGAACCGCCCAGTCAATGGCATGAACATCTCGAAGTCCTCCACGTCCTTCCTTTAGATCTGGTTCCAGCAAAAACGCGACCTCGCCGGAAAGCAGATGGCGACGTCTGACGTTACGGGCCAATTCATCTAAACGATCTAAGCCGTAAGCGACCCATTGTTCTTCATTGCGAGCTAATAGATCTTCGAGAAGAACTGAATCTCCAGCTATCAGTCGGCCATTTAGCAAACTCGTTGCAGTCTCAAGGTCGGTCGACGCAAGTCTCAAAGTTTGGTCCACCGACCGCACCGAATGACCTAATTTAAATCCTTCATCCCAAAGTGGATACCAAAGCCGGTCAGCTAAAGAATCGATATCTTCTCTGTCTTGATGTATCAGCATTAGATCAAGGTCGCTAGAAGGGGCAAGCTCAGCTCGGCCGTATCCGCCCAACGCCACTAAAGCAACGCCATCACTATTTTCAATTTCGGTCACATATAGCTGGGACAAAAACTTGTCCGTAACGTCCGATAAAGCCTTCGGAATCTCTCGGGCGGACACTGCGCGGTCACTAATTATGTTTTCTCTTAGTTCAACCAAACTACTTTCAGACATCCGAAACTCCGAGAAGAGTCGGAAGGCGTTTGAAGAAAACCGAACGAGCTAATGCTTCTTCGCATCCTGCTGCTCTCGCCGCATCCAGTGTTTCTGTGTCTATATGTGGGGCAAAGCCAATCACTCGCGACTTCGATGGAAGGTATTTGAGGACTTCCGAACGTGCTAAATCAACAAACACCACCTCAGCCTCCACTGACTTCAATTCTTCCAGAGTCTTGATGATTTGCACGCTGTCTCCAAAACGACTGCGATCCATCAAGTTGGGTATGTAGGCAGCTATCTGGGGCATCAGGTGTCTATTTCTCGGCGTTCTGTTAAATGAATATGGGCTTTAGCCGCACCCCAAGCTATTCCTAATTCGTGACAATCCTGTCCAAAGTCCGAGAAGGCCGTTGGGATCAAGCCGTAGATGTCTTCGGGGAAAGCTGTTTCAAGATAGTCGTCTCGTTGAACTGGAGGGACCTCATATAGCTGTAAGAGGCCAGTCGGATATTGTGAAGCTCGGCGAAGAATTGACATCGGGTTGGTCTGCTGCGATGCAATATCAGACTCCAGTAGTTCTCTTAGAACGGGAAGTATTTCAACTACACAGCGTTCTCCTGCTAGACGGGCTTGGTCGGCGATCTCCAGAGGCCACTCTCCCTTCCATGCCTGATAGATCTCACGTGTCGACCTTTCAACCCATATAGGTAAGGAAACTTCTAACTCCTTGACTAACTCCGTTCCTATTTCCTGTAGCCGATTCATTGGATCGACTGATTCAAATTTCCTGAGCGGAATCCTTCCAAGTCCAAGGTGACATATTGATAGCCAACCGACTGAACCGCTTCTACAATTTCGGCCCTAAGGTCCACCGCCTTCGAAAGTTCCTCAAGATCTATTTCCAGGCGAGCTATTTCTCCATAGTCTCGAACTCGCAGTTGGTTGAAACCCAGATTTTTCAACGCTGATTCAGCTCGATCTAGTCGACGCAGTAACGAAACACTTACTTGTGTGCCATAAGGAATCCGAGACGCCAAGCACGCAGCAGCTGGTTTGTCCCAAGTCCGAAGACCCAATTTTTTACTGTGTTCTCTCACATCTTCCTTGGAAAATCCAGCTTCGACCAAAGGGAACCGAGCGAGGCGTTCTTCAGCCGCGGATTGCCCAGGGCGATGATCCCCAAGGTCGTCGGTATTAACTCCCAGGACAACAATTAATTCGTGTTCGCACGCAATAGGTTCTACAACGTCCATGAGAGCTGACTTGCAGTGAAAACAGCGATCAGCATCATTGACACGGTACGCGGCGTTGTCCATTTCGGCAGTCTTTACGGGGGACCAGTTAAGCCCCCATTCTGCAGCTAAGGAGGCACAATCGTCTAATTCACTCTGAGCGAGGCTCGGCGATACAGCGGTAAAGCATTGAACAACATCAGAACCCAAGGTGTCATTAGCGACCCAGGCAAGAAACGCAGAGTCCGCTCCTCCGCTGAAGGCAACTAGCACGCGCTGTAACCCTCGGAGGTTTGTTCGGAGCGCTTCAAGGTCAGCTGGCATTAGAGCCGATCGTTGGGGATAGCGTAAAAGAGGTCGGCCCCCTGGGTAATTGTCGGCACTAGGCCAGACACTGTTGGGAGTATCTGTTCAGCGTAAAATTTTGCTACGGAAATCTTGTCGTTGAGAAAGTCAACGTCACCTTTACCGGAGTCAAGAAGTTGTTGCGCTATTTGAGCTGATCGCGCTAAATAATATCCGCCGACGATCACCCCAGCTAGCCGCATAAATGGTACCGAGCCGGCTGCCGCATCGTTAGGTTGCGCAGCTAGTCGGCCTCCCAGCCATACCGCTGCTTCGCTGAGTTGTTCTTTCCCTCTCAGCAATGCCTGACCCATAGAACTGTGGCGATCATCTTCAATGAGTTGTTCCGCCAGGCTGCTGATTTCGGAGACGAACTTTTCTAATACTTGACCTCCACCGAGGGGAAGTTTCCGAAAGACCAAATCAGCTGCTTGAATTCCATTAGTGCCTTCGTAGATGGGCGCAATACGGACATCACGCCAATGCTGCGCAACTCCTGTTTCCTCTACGTAGCCCATTCCTCCATGAGTTTGAACCCCTAAAGAGGTCATCTCCACCCCTAGGTCTGTTCCCCATCCTTTAGATATTGGGGTAAGCAAAGCAGTGACGGCATCCCAATATTGGCGTTCGGTTTCGTCTTGACTGCTATTCGCAAAATCGATAGCAGCAGCGTTCGCGTACATCACGCACCGCATAGCCTCCGCGTTAGCTCGCATTGTCATCAGCATCCGGCGAACATCTACGTGGTCAGCTATGGCTGATGATTCCCCAGCTTCTAGGTCAGCTCCAATGGCTTTACCTTGTTTTCTGTCAAGGGAGTACTGGCGAGCTTGTTGGTACGACCGGTCAGTTAACGATAAACCCTGAAGCCCTACGGACAACCGGGCATTGTTCATCATCGTAAACATCGCTCGCATCCCTGTGTTTTCTTCACCAACCATCCACCCCACAGCGCCAGACTCATCGCCATAGGACATGACACAGGTAGGGCTAGCGTGGATTCCTATTTTGTGTTCACTGGAAACAACACGCAGATCGTTTCGTTCCCCCAGGCTCCCATCGTCATTCACCAAGTATTTCGGGACTAGGAAAAGGCTTATTCCTTTGGTTCCCGGTGGGGCATCTGGGGTTCGAGCAAGAACTAGGTGAATAATATTTTCGGAGAGTTCATGTTCGCCGTAAGTGATAAATATTTTGGTACCTGAGATCAGCCAAGTTCCATCTCCCGCAGGTAACGCTTTGCTGGTAAGAGCTCCTACATCAGAACCCGCTTGGGGCTCAGTGAGATTCATGGTTCCTGACCATTCCCCACTAATCATCTTTGGAAGGTAGATCTCTTGCAAAGTTTCGCTCGCATGGTGGCTAATGGCGTCGATCGCTCCCTGCGTGAGCAGAGGGCAAAGACTAAAAGCCATATTGGCAGCAGTCATCATTTCTTGAACTGCTAGACCAACGCACCAAGGCATCCCCCCTCCTCCATGGGCCTCGCCTAGAGCGATGCCGTTCCATCCAGCTTCAACGAATCTCTCATAGGCGTCTGCAAAACCATCCGGGTGAAAGATTTGGCCGTCTTCGACAACTAACCCTTCTTGGTCACCTTTTTGATTAAGAGGAACTAGTTGTTCCTCCATAAACCGGGCGGCCTCGTCCAGGACACCTTCGACTGTTTCGAGGTCAGCGTGCTCATAGCCTTCCCGGCTAGCTAGCTCTGACAAATTACCAATGTGCTCTAAAACGAACAACATGTCGCTGGTTGGCGCTTTGTAATCAGACATTGTTGCCTCCTAGCTACAGGTTATTAGGCCAACAGCCGATGAGGAATTACAAAATAGTGCTGAGAGGATAAAAACATGCAACCTAGAAAATTACGAAGGTTCTTAGTATCTAGTCGAGCGACGGTCGGTTGGCTAGCAGTTTTGGCTCCAGGCATTATCGGTAAAGTCTGGCGACTGGACTCTCCCCTGCATAGCGAAACTAAATATTTAATTCGCTTGTTCGGCATCAGGAACGCTGTTTTGGCCTATCAGCTGTATCAGGCTGACCGCCCTGACGCCGGCGCGGACGAGTTGGAAGAAACCCTTCGCCAAGGAATAGCCATAGACACTTTAGATCTAGCCTTTATTTTGTTTTCTAAAGGACCTAATGGAAGAACGTCCTTGGGACGCACGGCACGAGGCCTTGCTGCGACTGCAGGCATCGTCTTAGGAATGCTGTCCAGAGAAAACCCAGAACTATCTAGGGACCTTGATGAGCCAACATTCGAATAACCCATCGAGGCTTGAGTCTCCTACTTTGGTTCTAACTCCTTGGAGTGGCAGTTGGGATAGTGATGACCCAGACGCCAACTTCAAAGAAGAGGTAACCGCTTATGGCCTACTTGATCCGTTGGAAACCCTTAATGGGTTGGCAAATTCGCTCGATATACCTATTGGTGCACTCGCACGGTACGTACTTGCGAAATGGGCGACTGGTGGCAGCGAGGGGATGCTGCACCTTGGTAGCTCAACTGTTCAACGCATGCGCAACACGTGCGATAAAGCTGAAGAGCGCGACACCGAAGAAGCAAGGCTCAGTGCCTATAACGAACTGCGGGAAATTATCGAATGGTTATATGTCCCCATTGAAGAACCCGAGGTCTACGAGAACTAAAATTCACCCATTCATTACCTGCTGGACAACTATTTCCACCTCTTCAAGCAAGCCGGTGTAGAAAGCCCCAAACTCGCCATATATCGCTGATGCCTCGTCGTATCGCATCGTATAGACGACTTCTTTAAGGTCATCTAAATGTTCAGCAAAAAGAGTTACTCCCCACTCGTAGTCATCAACACCAGTGGATCCAGTAACTACTTGAAGGATTCGACCGCGAAAGTTTCTCCCAGACTTTCCATGTTCATACATCATTTCTCGGCGAGTCTCGTAGTCGAGGGTGTACCAATTCCCCTGCCCTTCTCGACGTTTAGACATCGGGTAGAAACAGAAAGCATGCTTACCTTCAGGTGGTAGTTCGGGATGCAATCGAGGCATCTTCATTTCCTCCGGCAGATCCGGTGCGTATTCAGATGTCTCGGTCATTGAGACGTAGCTATCAGCGACTAATAGCCCAGCATGCTGAAGTTTGCTTTGTAGGCTGCGAAGCCTCCACAGATCAGGTCCCAGTGCCATGAATCCAATATCGGCTTTATGCCCAAAGAGCGCGACGCAAAGAACTTGATGGTCGCTGTCTTGAACATCTTTAACTGCAGCTATTACTCGCTGTTCGTCGGTTGCGTCAGTGAGCTTGCAGAATAAGTGGAGTACTCCCCACCCAACTGATGTCGAAACATATTGTGGCTGGGTCATGTACTGATTTTAGGGGTCTATTGATCGATCTCACCGCTGTATACGTTCATTGAATTCTGACGAGCGAATCCAATCAGCGTCATCTTGGCTGTTTTCGCTAGGTCGACAGCTAGCGCGCTGGGAGCAGATACGGCGAGAAGAGTGCCAAAACCTCCACTCCAGGCTTTCTGGACCATTTCAAAGCTGGCCCGCCCACTCACGAAAAGCCCGAGTTCTTTCGCATCGGATTTACCTTGGAGGACCCGATTACCAATGACCTTGTCGACGGCGTTGTGTCGACCAATGTCTTCGCGTATTAGTTCAATGGTTCCGTCGCTAGTGAAAACAGCCGCTGCGTGAAGGCCTCCGGTTCGGTTAAACATTTCCTGACGGTCACTAACTTCCTCCAACACTCGTTGCATTGCGGCAACATGAAAGGTCGTTGAGTCACTTATTGGAGTCATCCGACCAGCCAGTTCAGTAAGTGCGAGGGATCCGCATAGCCCACAAGATGAACTGACGTTGCCCAAACGTGGCTGTGGCACTGGAGCTTCTCCTCCGGTCTCAACGGTTACCACGTTGTATTCATATTCTGCTGCTGGGCCTTCACCGCAATAACGAACTGCCGTTACGGATACGTCGTCTAATAAGTTTTCAGCTGCGCAAAAACCCACCGCAAGTTCATAATCGTGACCTGGGGTGCGCATTGTTGTCGCGACCAAATTTCCATCCAGCCGAATTTCAAGTGGCTCCTCGACCACGACTTCATCAGGAAATCGTGTGACATCGCCGCTGTGGATTTGTTTGACTAAAACTTTCTCGGTTCGACCCCGCCGCATATTGACAGACTACTGCTGCCATCAGAGTTCCTCACACACTGCCGATACGAGCTGCTAACCAAACGACACCCGCTCTAATGATGCTTTGAGGTGCTGTTGTATTGGTTTACCAACAGCTGCCATCGACAGGTCGTAAGTCATTGTGTCGTCGGCGATTCTTAAGAGGCGGTGAACTTGTTCTACTGGCTTTGCGGTGGATGTAGCGGCAACGTGCGTCGAATGAAGATCGATGACGCAAGAGTTAGGGTTCGATGCATAAAACCCGCTATGAACTTCAACGATTCCTGTTGGCTGTGCGACAACCATTTCTAGGTTCTTGTCGTCGATAACCCTTAGGAAGCCTTGTTCAGAATGCAACGGTTGACCGTCGGACGAGTTCTTGGTCTTTTGGCTGTACGTAAGGAATGGTTTGCCTACGTGAGAGACAATGATTTGTTCCTGATATTCGAATTCAGCGATGCCAGGATACTGTCCGGTTCCTGAACCATGCCATTCGCCGATTATGACACTTAAGGGTTGACATGCTTCATGGAGTGTTGGCGGCATGCTTATCTCAATCCGAAACTGCTAAGACACCAGTGTAGAGATGTTGCGTAACGCCATCTGGGGAATTATTACATCGCTGTTTGTTTGGACTTAAGAGGATCAGAAGTCCATGTCAGGCATTGCAGGCATTCCACCGCCGTCTTCGTCCGGCTGTTCGCAGATAACCGCTTCGGTAGTCAGAAACAAAGCAGCAATTGACGCTGCATTTTGTAACGCTGACAAGGTGACCTTGGCGGCGTCGATAACTCCGGCGTCTACCAGATCTTCGTATTCTCCAGTCGCAGCATTCAGTCCGTGTCCGCCTTCAAGATCTCTGACGCGACTCACGACAACGCCACCTTCTAGGCCAGCATTTTCGGCGATCTGTTTCAGGGGGCCTTCAAGGGAACGTGCAACCAGATTTGCGCCTGTTGCAACATCACCGTCTAGCGACGCGGCAGCAGTTTCAACCGCTTCTTGGGCACGCAACAGTGTGACTCCTCCACCTGCTACCACTCCAGACTCGATGGCTGCTTTCGTGGTACTTACAGCATCTTCAATTCGATGCTTTTTCTCTTTGAGTTCCACTTCGGTCGCGGCACCTACTTTTAGTACTGCTACCCCACCGGAGAGTTTGGCGAGTCGTTCTTGTAATTTCTCACGGTCATAATCCGAGTCAGTGTTGTCGATCTCGTTTTTGATCTGCTCTATGCGGCCAGCGACATCAGCTTCGTCGCCCGCTCCTTCGATGATTGTTGTCTCATCTTTGGTCACAATGACTCTGCGAGCGGTGCCCAGCAAGTCCAAAGTTGTGTTTTCAAGCTTTAAACCAACGTCCTCACTGACGACCTGACCTCCTGTAAGAACTGCCATGTCTTGAAGCATGGCTTTTCTGCGGTCTCCGAAGCCTGGTGCTTTAACTGCAACTGACTTAAAGGTGCCACGGATTTTGTTGACAACAATTGTCGCGAGTGCTTCACCTTCTACGTCTTCGGCGATGATGATCATCGCTTTCCCGGCCTGCATGACCTTTTCGAGAACAGGGACAACGTCGCGCACAGCCGTAATTTTCCCTTGGACAAATAAGAAATAAGGGTCATCCAGCACTGCTTCTTGACGGTCGGCGTCAGTCACGAAGTAGGGGGATATATAGCCCTTGTCGAAGCGCATTCCTTCGACGAGGTCCATTTCCAGTCCAAATGTTTGGCTTTCTTCAACAGTGATGACGCCGTCCTTGCCAACTTTTTCGATCGCCTCACTGATGTGATCACCAATTTCTCGGTCAGCCGCCGAAATTGCCGCGACCTGGGCTATCTGTTCTTTGGATTCAGTAACGCTGACGGCCATTGCTTCTATCGCGCTTACCGCAGCAGCAACGCCTTCTTCGATCCCTTTTTTGAGCGACATAGGGTTGGCTCCAGCGGCAACATTGCGCATACCTTCGTGAACCATTGACCATGCAAGAACGGTTGCTGTGGTCGTTCCGTCACCAGCTACATCATCAGTTTTCTTTGCAACTTCTTTGACTAATTCAGCGCCAATGCGTTCAACCGGATCTTCGAGTTCAATATCTTTTGCTATTGAGACACCGTCGTTGGTGATAGTTGGGGCTCCCCATTTCTTATCTAAGACGACATTTCGTCCTTTAGGCCCCAGGGTTACGCGCACAGCGTCTGCAAGTTGGTTCATTCCCGCTTCAAGCGCTTTACGTGCCTCATCGTCGAACGAGATCATCTTTGCCATCTGAATTTGACTCCGTTATCTGTAGTTCATCAAGCCCGCACCCGGATTAGCTTGTAGCTAGTTCTTTATTGGGTACTAAGGCGTTAGCACTCTCACCCAGAGAGTGCTAACAGCCAATCAGCGAACACCCCACATTTGCAACCTCTAAGCAAAGGATTCTGTTGAGAATTGCTAGTTAAATTTTCTCGGAGATCCTGTTTGTAAGCGTTGCGGTCGGTCAGAGCTCAGCGGATATTTGTCTTCCTACATCCTTAAGGCACCGAGTTGTTTCCGTGTGCGCTAGTTCCTCTCCGAAGCTTTCAACTAGAGAGATCGTCTTCATGCTCTCGGGAACGTCCGTATCGATGTCATATGAGCCGACCACAGCTACAACTGGCACTTGATATCGCTCTGCTAGGGCAACGACTCCGCCGACGACCTTGCCATTGAATGACTCTTTGTCCAAGCGTCCTTCGCCTGTAATAACCAGATCAGCCGATGCAATCGCCTCTTCCAAAGCCACTTCTTCGGCTATGAGGTCGAAGCCCCTTACTAATTCGGCACCGACTGCGGCCAGGCCACCTGCGAGACCACCTGCGGCGCCAGATCGTTGTAGCGCTGTTACATCGATGCCGTACTCTTCGACATAGATTTCTGATAGCCGTTGAAGTCGACGTTCCAGTAGTTGGATTTGAAGCTTACTCGCGCCTTTTTGGGGCCCGAAAACAGCAGGGGCGTCAAGGAACCTGGTTTCAACGTCACAGGCGACTAGTAGGTCAACACCCGCAAATCGGACTAGTGGTTCCATTGCGCGTATTGCTCCCAGACCTCCGTCTGTCGATGCGGACCCACCGACCCCAATGATTATTCGTCTTGCCCCAGATGCCTTAGCTTCTGAGATGAGTTCTCCGGTACCTGATGTGGTTGCCGATAACGGGTCATTTTCGCTTGGCCCACCGGCTAAAAGTAAACCACTAGCTTCCGCCATTTCGATAACTGCTTGGCCTCCAGCAATTCGCCATCTTGCTGATACGACGTCACCTAGCGGACCTGTTACTGGTGAAACCCGGTTGGATCCGCCCAAAGCATCGAGTGTTCCTTCGCCACCGTCGGCCAGAGGTATCAATACCGGGTCAGAAAGAGATTTTGGGAAGCCGTCTGATATTGCCTGGGCCGCTACACCCGCTGTTGCTGTGCCACGATATTTGTCGGGGCAGATGAGGATACGCAACGGAACTTCTGCAGACGAGATGCCTTACTCGGCACTCGCTTTATCTATGCCTAAAGCAATGAGGATATGCGGGTCTTCGATATCGCCGAAAGCGCTCAAGTCCTGCGGCATCTTGTAGACATCGTTCTTGTCGTCCAAGCCCAACAAAATGGCTATATTCCCCGCTTCGATTATGTTTCCTGGCTTGTAGTGAACCCTGGTCCGGTCAAGAGCAGTCCCTTTCATGTTGATAGGGGATTTTGTGATGAACCCTTTGGTTTTGAGAACATCAGTGGTGCGTCCCGCTGCTCCCCTCACCGAAGTGGAGTTTGCTACTTGAACAGAAACTTCAGCGTTGGGGCGACCTTCAAATCCAACCATTGTCCCAGCGTCTGAGTCGCTGGTATCGCCTTCCGTTTCTGGAGTTGTTGTCGCAACGCTTATCCCTGGCAGAGTTGTTTCTGTTGAAGACCCTGCGCCATCTGTTTCCGCACTTGCTTCGCTTTCAGAAGTTTGAGCTGTGGTTGGCGACGCTGATGGAGCAGTGTCGAGAGTCGGAGTGTCTGTTCCTCGCAGTAAATAAATGCCTACTACGACAGCAACGACTACCAACAAAGCTCCTCGTATTGCAGCAGCATTGTTAGGTCTTGACATGGGACCGTTCATTGGGCGACCTCCTGGTCGGCTGTACGGCGGGCTGAATGTTGTTGGCGTCGACGATCACGTAACCGCCTTAATCGTCGCACAAGTAGAGGCTCCGCGGCTAGCGCTTCATCTGATGCAATTAACTCGTCTAATGCAGCCACATACTCGGACTCGGTTAATTGGAACCTTTCACGCACACCCTGATCTTTAGGGATCTCCGCCTCCCACCATGACTGTTCAAATTCAAGAATATCTCGGTCACGTTGGTTTAGTTTCTGATGTGATGATTCTTCCAAGTTCACTATTTTCCTTCCGGTGTGACAGAGCCCGAGGTGGGAATCGAACCCACAACCTCCGCTTTACAAGAGCGGTGCTCTAGCCGTTGAGCTACTCGGGCCGCGCTTGCATAGCGTAAACCCCAGCGGGCGCTTAGTGATGTCGTTCAGTGATCCATTTCTCTTTGTCGTTGTATTTCATAAATTGTTATAGCCGCTGCGTTGGACACATTGAGTGATTCAAGGTGACCGATTTGAGGTATTGAGACGAGTTGGTCACATCTTTTCTTTGTCAGATGAGAGAGTCCTTCACCTTCCGCGCCTAGAACGATCATGAGTGGTTCTGTGGCAACTCGCATCTCATAAATCGAATTTTTTGCGGTGCCATCAAGTCCCACAATCCAAAGACCTCGGTCGGAAATCTCCTTCATCGTCGTTGGTAACCCCGCTACAAGCGCTATGGGCAAATGCTCGACGGCACCGGCTGCTGCTTTCACGGCGGCTGGCGTAAGTCTCACAGCTCTATGTCGGGGTAGAACAATTCCGGTCACTCCGGCGACTTCCGCCGTCCTAAGAATTGCTCCTAGGTTTCCGGGATCGGTGACTCCATCGAGGGCTACAAGCAATGGGGGCTCATGTGAAGGTCTGGTGATAAGCGCTTCGAACTCGACTGGTCGAATTGATTCTGCTTGGGCGATCACCCCTTGGTGTGACTCCGTTAGAGCGTAGTCATCAAGTTTTCGCGCGGAGAGTTGCCTGATAGGAACCCTTCGTTCTTCGCATAGATCCGCTATTTCAGCGAGGATTGCTGTGGTGTGAACATCTTCACTTATAAGCACTTGTTGGGTCCGTCGCGTGCCCGCCCGTAACAACTCTCGGACTGCTTGTCGTCCTTCGATGTGGTCTCCACCCAAGTTGTCGGGTCGGTTTCGTGCTTTGGTTTGATTCTTATCCCGATCGTTGCGGTTTTTATTTCCTCCCGGCTGGCGTCCTCGCGTGTTGTTCGTGCCGCTCCGGTTAGACGATTTCTTTTTGCCTGCCTGTTGTCGCCCACGACTGGGTTGAGGCCTTCGTTGGGATCGACTCATTTTCTCTCCAATAAGGCCACTGCTATTGCTATGACTCCTTCGCCTCGACCTAGAGCGCCGATTCCCTCAGTTCTCTTTCCACATACGGTGACGGGCGCTCCTGCTGCATCAGATAGATTTTTTTCTATCTCGGCTTTGACTGGAGCTATCTGCGGCTGGTCAATGATGACAGTGCAATCCGCGTTAGTCAGCACCCAACCCGCGTTATCAACCATTTCGGTGGCTCGTCGAAGCATTTCGATGCTGTCTGCCCCATCGAATTCTTTACCTGTGTCAGGGAAGAGTTGGCCGATGTCACCGAGTCCGGCCGCGCCGAGCATGGCATCAATCACGGCATGAGTGACGACATCTGCATCGCTGTGGCCTGAGAGACCTCTGTGTTCAGGGAAATGAACTCCTCCGATGACAAGGGGTCGGTCATCGTCGGCCCAGCCATGAGCGTCGTACCCTTGACCTATTCGCATCATGAGTTAAGTCCCATTAGTTCAGCGGCGATTTGAAGATCCTTGGGTGTAGTTATCTTGATTGCCGCTACCTCTCCCGGGACAATATTCACAGTTCCTCCTATTGCTTCAACCAGTCCTGAGTCGTCAGTCGCCTCGGCGCCACTTTCATGAGCTGCTTCCAGTATCTGACGCTTGAATGCTTGCGGCGTCTGGATTGCCATCAGAGCTGCACGATCAACTGTTGCTTTGACTTCTAGTCCATTGGGTGTGTCAACGACTCGTTTTAGGGTGTCTACAACGGGGAGGGCCGGGATCGCAGCATCGGCGCCTGCTTGCACGGCTCCGATGACGGTCCGATAAAGGTCGGATGAGGCTCCCGGTCTGGCCGCGTCTTGTACGACAACAATCGTCGCGTCTGAGGGAAGGGCCTTCAGGCCATTTCGTACAGATTGGCTTCGACTATGTCCGCCCGCTACAACGATTTCTGCATTTGAGGTGGCGTCGTCGTTGACGGCATCGGGGTTCACGACCAGCACTACGCCATCACAACTGGCTCTAGCCGTGGAAACACTCCAATCAACAACTCGTTGATTTCCGAGCATCACGTTTTGCTTGTCTCCTCCAAATCGTGAACCCGATCCGGCAGCTAGAACAATGGACCATGTGATTTCCACATCACCACTGTGGCACTTGTCGGAGCCAATTCCGCACTAGCTGTCCGGATTTAGAAGAAACTCATTTATCTCAGCGCTGGAAGATCGTGATGTTCTGCAAACTTTGTGGCGTTGTCTATTCGCTACTCGCTGCGTCTTCGAGTTCAACAGGTTCAGGATCGAACCCATCAATTGATCGGAAGACTATTTCGTCAGTTTCTTCGTCCGCGTCGACCACAATGATTTGCCCTGCATGGAACTCTTTGTAGAGAATGCGTTCAGACAAAGCATCTTCGACATAACGTTGAATTGCCCTTCGAAGAGGTCGAGCGCCAAGGGTTGGGTCGTAGCCTTTCCGCGCCAACCAGTTCTTCGCTGAATCCGTTAGTTCTAGGCCTAGACCTTGTGCTTTGAGCTGCTCAGAGGTCCTGGCGATCATCAAATCGACAATCTCGGTGACTTCATCCATAGAAAGTTCATGGAACACGATGGTGTCGTCAACACGGTTGAGGAACTCTGGTCGGAAATGTGCCTTCAGGGCATCATTAACTTTTTCTTTCATCCTCTCGTAGCTGACAGCTTCGTCAGCCTTGGTGAACCCAACATTTGCCCTGCGGAGGTCCGCTGTACCGAGGTTAGAAGTCATGATTAGGACGGTGTTCCGGAAGTCGACTGCGCGACCTTGAGCGTCAGTTAGTCGCCCTTCTTCGAGAATCTGTAAAAGGGTGTTGAAGACATCTGGGTGTGCTTTTTCGACTTCGTCGAATAGGACCACTGAAAATGGTCGTCGACGGACCGCTTCGGTTAGTTGACCACCCTCTTCGTAGCCGACATATCCGGGGGGAGATCCGACGAGCCGGCTCACGGTGTGCTTTTCCATGTACTCGGACATGTCAAGGCTGATCAGAGCATCTTCGTCTCCGAAAAGGAACTCGGCGAGCGTCTTCGCAAGTTCAGTTTTCCCGACGCCAGATGGTCCAAGGAAGATGAACGAACCTCCAGGTCGTTTGGGGTCCTTAAGGCCTGCCCGCGTACGGCGAATGGCCTGACTTACAGCTTTAATCGCGTCTTCTTGACCAATAACGCGTTTGTGTAGCTCGTCTTCCATCTTCAGAAGCTTCTGTGTCTCTTCTTCGGTGAGCTTGTACACAGGTATGCCGGTCCAGATCGATAGGACTTCGGCTATTGCTTCCTCGTCGACCTCGTCAAACAGATCCACGCCTTCGGATTTGATCTGTTCCATGAGTTCAGTTCGCCGGTCCAATAGATCTTTCTCTTCGTCACGCAAAGAGCCGGCTAACTCGAAATCTTGATTTTCAACGGCTTGTTTTTTCTTTTCAACGACTTCAGCAATCTTGTTTTCGATTTCTGTGTAGTCAGGTGGCGTCTCCATGCGTTTAATGCGAAGACGCGACCCCGCTTCGTCTATAAGGTCTATCGCTTTGTCGGGTAGATGTCGGTCAGCGATGTATCGATCAGCGAGATTGGCTGCGGCTACCAGAGCTTGGTCTGTGATAGTTACCCGATGATGCGATTCGTAGCGGTCGCGCAGGCCTTTAAGAATTTCTATGGTGTGGCTTAAAGTTGGTTCTTCGACGCGTATTGGTTGGAAACGTCTTTCTAGCGCTGCGTCCTTTTCTAAGTACTTTCGGTACTCCTCCAAGGTGGTCGCGCCAATCGTTTGCAATTCACCGCGCGCAAGCATTGGTTTGAGGATTGAGGCTGCATCGATGGCACCTTCGGCTGCGCCAGCGCCAACCAAGGTGTGAAGTTCGTCAATGAACAGGATTATGTCGCCTCGAGTCTTAATTTCTTTAAGCACCTTCTTCAGGCGCTCTTCAAAGTCTCCTCGGTAGCGCGAACCAGCTACCAGTGCACCTAAGTCGAGCGTGTAGAGCTGTTTGCCACGCAGCGTTTCTGGTACTTCACCGGCAACAATCTTTTGGGCCAAACCTTCGACGATGGCTGTTTTTCCAACTCCGGGTTCCCCGATAAGAACCGGGTTGTTTTTGGTTCGTCTTGATAGCACCTGCATCACACGCTCGGTTTCGCGCATCCTGCCAATTACTGGGTCAAGAGCTTTGTCCTTGGCGTTCTGCGTGAGGTTTCTCCCAAACTGGTCCAAGATCGCTGATCCGCCTTGAGGACCATCCCCTCGTTCAGCTGAACCTCCTACGGTTTCTTTACCTGGTTCAGAACCTTCTCCTTGCCCTGATCCGCTGTAACCGGAAAGTAACTGGATTACTTGCTGTCGAACTCGGGAAAGGTCTGCCCCAAGTTTCACAAGTACTTGCGCAGCTACTCCTTCTCCTTCTCGGATCAGGCCCAACAAAATGTGTTCGGTACCGATGTAGTTGTGTCCAAGTTGGAGTGCTTCGCGAAGTGATAGTTCGAGCACCTTTTTTGCTCTTGGGGTAAAGGGAATGTGACCGCTTGGCGATGAGCCACCTTGGCCAATTATTTCTTCGACCTGACTGCGGACTGCTTCTAGTGATATCCCTAACGATTCGAGTGCCTTAGCAGCGACTCCTTCGCCTTCATGAATCAGTCCCAAGAGGATGTGTTCGGTACCGATGTAATTGTGGTTGAGAAGGCGTGCTTCTTCTTGAGCTAGAACAACTACTCGGCGAGCTCGATCTGTAAACCTTTCAAACACTGAATCCTCCAGGAGGCAAGTGTGCCCACGAGTGACGGGCGTTACAGGAGTGTAACCGGGCGAGGGGTCTTGTCTCACAGCAGATTCTGGTCAAACCCCAATTAATTTATAATTATGGCCAACAAAACGAAGGTTTCAGGCTAGATCGAGGTGTCCTTTCGCTTTCCAGTTAGCTTTGCATTGTGGTTTCTCTTACTCCTCTGCAGCATCGGGTCGATCCCAACGCGGATTTAGAGAGTGTGGAGGCAGCCCTGAGAGCGGCTGCCACGACCGAAGACGATTTCTTAACTGAGGTTGCATCTCATTTGATTCCTGCTGGTGGGAAGCGGTTACGGCCAGCTTTTGTGATCGCTGCCGCACTTTGTTTAGACCCCAAAGGTGATCAGTCTGAAAGGCTCACCGACGAAATGGTCCGCGGTGGCGTTGCTGTTGAACTCGTCCACCTGGGTTCGCTGTACCACGACGATGTGATGGATGAAGCCGAGACGCGTCGCGGTATTGAGGCTGTGAACCATCGTTGGGGAAACCTCACGGCAATTCTCGCTGGCGATTTTCTTTTGGCTAAAGCATCTGAATTAGCTGCCTCGTTGGGCACAGAAGTAGCTGAATTGCTGGCGGCGACTATTGGTCACCTCTGCGAAGGGCAAGTCCGTGAACTCCAATTGATCTACGACATCAATAGGAACGAAGAACAATATCTTCAGGCTATTTCTGGCAAAACAGCAGAGTTGTACGCGACTTCATGTCGCATTGGCGGAATTGTTGGCGGCGCTGACCGTGCCGTTGTCGATCAACTGACCGAATTTGGTCACGCTTATGGCATGGCCTTCCAAGTAGTCGATGACATCCTCGATTTGATAGCGACCGATGAGGAACTGGGTAAGCCCTCTGGGAATGATCTCAAAGAAGGCGTGTACACGCTGCCAGTAATTCGGATGATCGCATCTGGCGATCCAATTGCAGAGCTTTTGGGACAACAATTAGATGAAGAAGTTAGGGATCAAGCACGGGCTGCTGTTATTGAAGGTCCTGAGATAGCTACCTCGATAGCCACGGCTCAAATGTATGTGGACAAGGCTTTGTCTGCTCTCGTTGCATTGCCCGATACGCCTGCCGTGCGGGGTATGCGAGATGCAGCTACCAATCTCTTATCAGCCTTAGAGCGTTAAGAAGATTTTCGGAGTTTGTGGTGTGGCCAATTAACCGCAGCTACCAAGCACCCAGATTCGATGCAGGCCGAGGCACTACCTGGGACTGGGGTCGTCGTACTTATGTGATGGGTATCGTAAATGCAACTCAAGACTCATTTTCGGGTGATGGTGTTGCCGGCGAACTTCAAAAAGCGGTCTCGTTAGCTAAACAATTCGAAGCCTGCGGGGTAGACGTAATCGATATAGGAGGGGCTTCCTCGAGACCCGGTGCAGATCCGACTCCGGTTTCCATTGAGAAGGAGCGGGTCATACGAGTTATCGAAGTCGTCAATGCTGAAGTTGCGGTACCCATTTCTGTAGATACAACTTGGGCTGAAGTCGCAGAAGCTGCCTTGGATGCTGGGGCAACCATTGTTAATGACATTTCGGGGTTCCGATTGGATCCCGATCTTTCATCATTAGTTGCCGACAGAGGCGTTGGAGCGGTGCTGATGCATAATCAACGCGGACTGGAACATCATGACGTCATTGACGACATCACGAACGGGCTGTCAGGGTCCTTGTTGATTGCTGAAGCTGCGGGTATCGATGCAGCCAAATTGATTTTGGATCCCGGGTTTGGGTTTGGTTGGTCGGTTGCAGAGAATTTGGAGATCCTGCGTCGTCTTCCGGAATTGGATTCCCTCAATTTTCCCCTGCTGATAGGTACTTCGCGGAAGTCTTCTATTGGGACAGTCCTCGGATCAGACGTTGATGAACGGCTCTTTGGGACTGCTGCGACGGTCACCCAAGCAATTTGTGCAGGTATAGACGTTGTGCGGATTCATGATGGGGCTGAGATGCGTGACGTCGTCGATATGTCGGACGCTGTGGTGCGACAAGACAAATCAGTCGACTGAACTCTCGACAGGGTGATATTCACCATCAGTGCCCAAATATTCACTTCCCTGATTGCGGTAGAAAGACTCGACTCCTGCCTGGTCAAGAACCTGCAGCATCATTGGAAGCTCAGCTTCTTCAGCCCGGATCCGATCAATTACGCGTCGAGCACCTAGGTGGTCCAACATTTCGAATGGGCCATGAACCCAGTTGAAGCCCCATCGAATGGCGTTGTCGATATTCAATACATCGTCAGCGATCTCGGGCACTAAGGAGGCAGCATATTTGAGGGTCCCTCCGAAGATTTTCCAGGCAAGCTCTCCCTCTGCGGAATCGTGGAAGACAACTTCTCCAAGTTCGACTGGTATGCCCTCTAAGTTGGGTGTTTGAGCCTCACGCCATTCTTCGGTCGAGAGATCGAAACTCTCCTTTAGGCGTTCCCCCTCAGGGGTCTTGCTTTGTCGGTAGAAGCCCCCGCCGGCTTTGCGCCCTAGCTGGCCAAGATCGTGCATCTGTTGTTCGGTGGCTGGAAAACTTGTGAATTCGTGACCTACGTCGGCGTCAGGCAAATTGGCTGCAAGGTTCTTACCAACAAGTTCCATTACATCTAGGCCTATCAAGTCAATAAGGCCGTACAGGCCTGTCGGGGGAAGCCCTACCGGTGCCCCTAACACTCCATCTATGGTTTCTTGACTCATGCCATCAGCTAGGAATGGTTTTGCTAGGTGTAACCCAGAAAGCATGAAGAAACAGCCAATCCGGTTGCCAATAAAGTTCACCGTGTCTTTAGCGTGGACGACTCCCTTTCCGAGCCGACTAGAACCAAATTCGGCAAACGCTGATATCACTTCTTGGTCTGTGTCTTCTCCGGGTACTAGCTCGAATAACCGCATTACTTTGACTGGATTGAAAAAGTGAGTAATGGCGACATCAGAGCGAAACCGTGGCGGCATATCTTCGGAGATCTGACGCAGCGGTATTCCTGAAGTATTTGAGGAAATAACTGACCCGTCTTTTCGGATCTTCTCTAAGCGGCTGAACAAATCTCGCTTTACAGAGAGGTCTTCTACGATCGCCTCACATACCCAGTCATAACCACTGACTTCGTCTAGGTCGGCGTCAACCAAGCCGGTGGTGACTAGGTGGCGGTCTCCTTCGTCCACCTGTTGAAGCGCTGCTTCAACAGTATCTGCGTTCATATCGAGGATCAGTACCCGGCATCCGGCAGCGGCACTCGCGGCAGCAATGCCGGCGCCCATTGTTCCTGCACCAATTACCGCGACGGATTCAATTGATCGAACCATCATCTACTCCTATAAATATTCGCTGCGTCTATTTGAACCATAAATCCCGTTATCTATCGACCCGTGATTTGTCGGCCAATGATTTCTTTCATGATTTCGGTCGTACCGCCATAAATCGTTTGCACCCTGGCATCTGCATAAGCCCTGGCTATCGGGTACTCGTTCATGAATCCATATCCGCCAAACAGTTGCAGGCATCGGGTGATAGTTCGCAGTTGCATTTCGGTACACCACCACTTTGCTTCTGCAGCATCTTCGGCTGTGAGTTCACCGTCGTTCAGGGCTTGGATCTGCCGGTCGATGAACACCCACGCAAGATCCAATTCTGTTTTCATTTCGGCCAACTCGAATCGCGTGTTCTGAAAGGCTGAAATTTTTTGACCGAATGCTTCGCGTTCAGTGACGTAGTCCACCGTCCAATTGAAAGCAGCTTGCGCAGAGGCAGTACCTGTTATTGCGATCGATAGACGCTCTTGGGGCAGGTTGTTTACCAAGTTCAAAAATCCTGAACCTTCACCACCTAAAACGTTCTCTTCCGGAATGTAGAGATCGTTGAAAAATAATTCAGCTGTGTCTTGGCTTTTCATGCCGAGCTTGTCGAGGTTTCGTCCCCGTTCGAAACCTTCCATTCCGTCCTCTACGACCAGGAGCGACATTCCTTTGTGTTTTTCTGACGGATCTGTTTTCACCGCTGTGATTATCAGGTCGCTGTTAATGCCGTTGGTGATGAACGTTTTTGATCCGTTTACGACATAGCCATTTCCTTCTGGTCTCGCACTCGTACCCATTGACGCAAGGTCGGATCCGATTGCTGGCTCAGTCATAGCAATCGCGCTCATCAGGTTTCCGTTGGCAAGACCGGGCATCCACCGTTCAGCTTGTTCTTCGTTGCAGTAGTTGATGAAGTAGGGCAGACAAACGTCGTTGTGCAACGTAATACACATGCCAGATCCGACAACACCAGCAAGTTGGACTTCTTCGTTAATGATGGAGTTGTAGCGGAAATCTTCTACTCCGCCTCCTCCATACTCTTCTGGTATTGCCATCCCAAGGAAGCCGTTTGAGCCGGCTTTTTGGAACATCTCTTTGTCTACTTTTCCGTTCTGTTCCCACTTTTCGTGGTTCGGAGCGATCTCTTTGTCAATGAAAGATCGAACTGATTCCCGGAACATGTCGTGTTCTTCGTCGAAAATAATGCGGCGCATGCTTTGACCGTACTGCGTGAAGGTACCCGTCTGCGAGGCCGATTAGCGCGGTAGCGTTCGGGGGATGAGTACCTGGAATGCATTAGCCAAAACCGCCGAGGCGACCCGCCGTCTAAATCGAGCTATTTCGGGACGTCAGCTACCCGATGACGCCTTAGAGGAAATCGCTGAGGCTGTTGGATCTCTGGCAGCGCGTTTCGAATCTGGTGCTGAAAGAAACAAGTTGGACGACATGATGACGCGCCCTCATTTGGCTGCTATTTACGCTGGTCAGCACACGCCTCTCGACCTTCAACAGGGAGAAGAAATCGAATTCGATCCGTTCTCCATTGCAGGAGGGAATTTGCACCCAGCGTCGATTGGTCTTTCATTCGTTAAGGAGTCCGATGAAAAGGTCGTCTGCAGCGGAACTATTGACCCTATGTTCGCCGGCCCCCCAGAACGAGTGCATGGCGGGGTTCAAGCTCTTGTTATTGATGAGGTGATGGGTGCTTTGAATCGGATGCGGGGACGTCAGGCTTACACGGCTTATTTAAAAGTGGACTACAGAGGTCCCGCCCCTTTAGGGGTTCCAGTGACGTTTACTGCTTGGGTGCACAACACTGAAGGTCGAAAGATCACGTTGATGGGTTTGGGAGATGGACCTGAGGGGCGTTTTATGGAAGCCGAAGGCTTATTCATACAACGTGAGGACCAACCAGAAGGTTCTCAGCCGACTCCCTAACGTTAACTGTGAGAAGTTTCGTACCTATGGCTGCTCAGGTCGTAAAGTCGGGAAAAGCACAACGTCTCTGATGCTCGTCGCTCCTGTGAGCAGCATCGCTAGACGGTCCATGCCAATGCCTACTCCTCCCGTGGGTGGCAACCCGTACTCAAGAGCGCGAAGGTAGTCCTCATCCACAAGCATTGCTTCGTCATCCCCGTCTGCGTTTTGTGCCGCCTGCTCCTCAAATCGGATTCTTTGTTGTTCGGGGTCTACAAGTTCACTGAAACCGTTGCAAAGTTCTCGCCCAGCCACGATCGCTTCGAACCGTTCGGTCATTCCAGGGTTGGATCGGTGCTCTCGTGCCAAAGGCGATACTTCAACTGGATAGTCCGTCACATAGACCGGACCCCACAAAGAACTCTCAGTCGTTTTTTCGTATATTTCCAGAATCAGTTTTCCCGGCCCGTAACTTTCTTTGATCGGGACTTCGTTCTGTGAGGCAATTTCTCGGAGTTCCTCAATTGGTGTATCCAACGTGACTGCAACTCCAATGGATTCCTCAATTAACTCTGTCATAGTGGCGCGTCGCCACGGTTTGGCAACGTCGAGCTCTCTGTCTCCGACGTTAAGAACGGTTGAGCCCGTGAGTTCGATTGCTAAGTACTCAACTAGCTCTTCGACGAGGCGCATAATGTCTTGATAATCGGCGTAGGCCTCGTAGAGTTCCAGCATGGTGAACTCCGGATTGTGACGAGTTGATACTCCTTCATTTCGGAAGACCCGCCCAATCTCAAAAACTTTGTCGAACCCGGCAACCGTGAGCCGTTTGAGATACAACTCGGGTGCAATCCTGAGGTATAGATCTAGGTCTAACGCATTGTGGTGCGTGGTAAACGGTCGAGCATTGGCGCCGCCTGGTATCGGATGGAACATGGGGGTTTCGACTTCCATCGCCCCTCGCTCCTCCAAAAAGGATCGAGTCAACGAAATCATTCGGCTTCTGGTTTGGAACGCTCGTCGGGCTTCTGGAGTTACCCATAGATCTACATACCGCTGTCGATACCGTGTGTCCGTGTCGCTGATTCCGTGCCACTTATCAGGAAAGGACCGGCGAGCCTCAGCTAAGCGTGTCCAAGAATCTACTCGGACACTTAATTCCCCTCGACGAGTGGTCATTACTACACCCGTTACTCCCACCCAGTCCCCCAGATTCAGGTCACAGAAATCTTCAAAATTAGGGGTGCTTTTAGCGGGTGCGAACAGCTGAATCCGACCCGAGCTGTCATCGAGGGTGCCAAAAGCCAGTTTCCCTTGGACGCGTCTCAACATGAGTCGTCCTGCGATAGTTACGACATCTTCGGTTTCCTGACCTTCGGCAAGGTCCGCATGTTTCGCTATCAGAGCTTCGACTCTGGTGTCGGGGTCGAATTGATAAGGAATTTCTGCCATGTCTCCTCAACGAACTTAGGTTGGTCCCGCATAGCTCTGAATATCGAGCAGCATTCAAGCTTTATGGTGCTTCATGAATCGCTCTCGCGGTGCGATCAACAAAGAAATAAAAAGGTCTGATAGAAGAGTTTGGCATCTCATGTCCTTGACGAACTCATTCTTTTCTCAAGATTTTTGAGCCTTCGACCCTATTGCGGGGAGCTGAAGAGAGACCAATCTCCAAGCCGTTGTATTGATTGTTCGGCGACCGCTGACTGCCAGTTGTGTGGAAGTAACTCCGGAGCAAGTTCGGCCAAGGGGTGAAGTACAAAGGCCCTCTCATACATTCGGGGATGCGGAATAGTTAGATCGGGGTCTCCTAATTGAAGTTCGCCGTACAGCAAGACGTCTATATCCAGAGTTCGGGGCCCCCATCGTTCCAGCCGGACACGCCCTGCCAATTGTTCGAGGTCTTGGCACGCGTGAAGCAACTCATATGGGCTTAGGTGGGTATGAATTTCAGCTACAAGATTGAAATAAGAGTCCTGTGTTGGGCCTCCAACCGGAGCCGTTTCATACAAGCCCGATACTGCATGGACTCCGGGCAATTCATTAACTGCTGTTGCGAGCAAATCGTGCCGGTCACCCATGTTGGAACCTAACCCTAGAAATGCCCTTACGGGTTTACTCGCAGCGCGCTCGTTCATTGACGCCGGCGCACCACTTGAACCGCTGTAAAGCTGATATCTAGAGGAATCGGTGGTCGTAGTTTTTTGATAGTTACATCCACAGCCGTTACCTGGACTGGCTTCAGTAGATCATCAGCGATTAGTTGAGCCAAATGCTCTAGTAACTGAGCTTGTGAAGACAAACAAGTCTCAGCTACCGATTGAGCCGCCGCACCATAATCGATGGTGTCCTTAAGATCGTCTGAGTGGCCTGCTGCTGACAAGTCGCTGTAAATGTCAATATCGATCTCTAGTGGTTGAGGTCGTTCACGTTCTTCGGGAAGCACACCGACTATGCAAACGACACGAAGTCCGCGCAGCTGAATGCAGTCACCATCGAATTGTTGCTTCACTCTTCAGGGTCCTCTGATTGATGCTCCATTTCTACAGCTATCTCTACAAGCTCTCGCCCATGTGGACCTAATCGTTGTTGAAAGATCCGTTCGGCTATAGCGGTTACCTGCGGCCCAGTTGGGACCAGCCCGGCCCATAGGAGATATGCAGCCATTAGGCCACAAAGGCGCTCTCCCACTTCTTCTTTATGGACAAGAACCTGCAGCCCAGCGTTCATGGCACTTTGGATTTCCGTGAACAACACTTCCATGTATTGGGCCAGTTGGTCATGAGCTGGCCAAGGGCGATGCCGGAAGGGCATTCCGAGTTCTTCGTAGTTGTGAAGATTGTGTGAGCCCGAGATCAGCGAATACAGAACATCAAAATGTTGTTGACGAACCCAAATAATCTCTTCTTGTCGACGGACACGGCGATGGTGTTCGCCATAGCCACCAGGGCGCTCGCATATTGCGAGAGAGTCCTTGATAACCCAGACGAAGTTTCTGGGCTCAATGCCTTCTGCCCACTTTCCTTTCACGGTCCCCTATTCCGCAAGCGCTGAAACACTAATGCGAACCAGATATTAGTTGTCCATCTTTGATGTGGCCACCGAGAATTATGATGCTCTTAGTGCTCGCTTGAGGTGTCGTAGGCCCATATATCGCCCAAATTTCTATATTGCTGGCCTACATCCAGCCCGTAGCCCACTACCCATACCTGTGGGAGTCGAAAACCTGCATATTTAACAAGATCATCAAGGTCGGCTTGTTGCTCTTCGCGAACAAGTAAAGAGCAGAACTCTAAGCTTGACGGGTTTCGAGCTAACAAAGTCTTTCGCAGGTAACGCAGCGTGAGTCCACTGTCGACAATGTCCTCGACGATTATGACGTCTCGGCCTTCAATGTCGTTATCAAGGTCTTTGATGATTCGCACCACACCGCTATTCCGGGTAGTGCTGCCATACGAAGAAACAGCCATAAAGTCTAATTCGACCGGTAGATCGATAGCTCTTGCTAGATCGGCCGTGAAAATAACGCCGCCCTTGAGCACCCCAATTAGCAAAGGAGTGCGTCCTGCGTAATCATTCGAAATTTCTTCTCCGATCCGCTGCACTCTTGCTTCAATTTCCTCGCTGCTTACGAGAATTTCGGTCAGAGCAGGGTCATTTGTAGCGCTCGGGTCTGTCACAGGATCGGAACCTAGCCGCTTTCTGGAACTTCGCGATGTTCTTTTGCCAAGGTTTCGACTCGTAATTTGCCATCGGTGCGTCTAACGGATCGACCCCCCGTTATTTCCGTGCCTAGAGCTTCTCCCCGAGCAACTTGGAGAACTCGCTCAACTGATGCGAGGTCTGGTGGGTGGCCCTCTCTGAGCCAAGCTCGGATGGCGCGACGCGCAAGCGCTACCGGTGCTGATGCCACTGCGACAGCATCAGTGGCATCAATTTCTCGAGCCAAGCGATCCAGCAACTCTGCATCCTTCTCAGCAATTTGACCGGCTCGCACAAGCAGCGGAACCACGTCCCTTTCTGCCACCTTGTTCAGGAGAGGAAGAACTTCGTGCCGGATCCTGTTACGACGAAACCTTGGATCATCGTTGCTCGGATCTTCTGTTGGTCGCCATTGAAATATTTGGCACACCGATTCTGTATCGGCACGCCGCAGTCTAATAATTGGGTGCTGGTCATCTCGCATGCCTGCCAATGCGTCGGGCCCTCCTCCTCTCAGAAGATGCAGGAGGATTGTCTCTGCTTGGTCATCAGCGGTGTGTCCTGTATGCACGTCTGTAGGCAACGAGGCAAAGCGCGCTTCCCTTGCTCGAGCTTCGAGATTGGGGCCGTCTTCTATGGACAGGACTACTGATCTGAAGTCAGCTCCGACCTTGGATGCAAGGTTTGCGACGTGGTTACTTTCATCTGGCCCATTTGGGCGCAGACCGTGGTCGACGTGATGGGCAACAACTTCTTCCCCAGTCAACGACGCCAAAATCAGTAACGCTGACGAGTCAGCTCCCCCCGAGACTGCGCAATGTATTGGTCCAGTGCTGGGGAACATGCACTGTTCAAAAAATGGGCCCAAAGCATCGTAGTTTCCCATTTATTTACCTCTGCGACGCAGCTGATACTCGTTCCATCCAGGAAGCTGGATTTCTTATTTCTGCCATCGACGGAAGATGTTGAGGGTCTTCCCAAATAACATCGACCGCTCGATCACCACGCTGAGATTCAATGGCAGCAATGAAGTCTTCACCTGCTTGGTACTGAGCCAACTTTGCTTCAAGTCCCATTAGTTTCTGCATTATCCGGCTGACCCCAGTTGCACTGTTGCGGCGTTGTTGCATTACTCGATGAAAACGCTGGGCATGAGGGACATGACCGGCTGCAGCTCGAGACATAGTCACGTCACCATGTCCTTCGACCAGACTCATCATGCCTCCGACAGCGTCCAACAACTCTTTTTGCCGGTCACTTGCAAATAGTTGAGCCACGCCACCATCAGCCATTGGGTCCTTACCGTCTCGTTTCATCTGAACGAAATCTTGAAGCCCTTGCTTAAGGCGATCGGGGTCCGGTTCTACTTCGTCCAGCATCTGGTTTACCAATTCCAAGAAGCGGGGTCGCAACCAGGGCACGCCTGTGAACTGTGATCTATGCGTTAGCTCATGCAGAGCTAACCAAAGTCTGAACTGCTTAGGATCGAACGCAAATTTCTTTTCGATAGCTAAAACGTTGGGACCAACGTAATAGACGAGATCCTGTTCATCTCGATCTTCGTCTTCGGCGAGCAAAAGGTCGTATTGACCTAGAACTCGGCGAGACATCCAACCCAGAACCGTCCCTAACTCTGTTGCAGCTACTTTGCGGGCTATACCGCTGGTTGCGCTGGAGTCGGAGGATTCCGCTAGAACCGGACGCAACAGTCGCCTAAAGGAGCGGATATTGGCATCAATCCACCCTTCTCGATCAATGACTCGAGCGCGAGCTGCTCCTTCAGTTGAGATCAATCTGGTTTCCATACCGACTAGCTCTTCGGCTAGCGGTGTGAAATTGGCGAAATCCTTATGCAGCGAATCGCCCAGATATGAACGAGACAGCGGTTCATCACCAGCTACGCGTGTCGCGATTCGTTTCGCCAACTCCCAGTCGACGGGTCCTTCCGTCATCAGCTTCTTCAGCGTTTTGGATAACGAGGGGCCACTACCTTCATGATGTAGCCCGCTATAAGTTGGACCACTCCGAGGACCGCGCCAATAGCTAGAGGTACCGCCAACCAGAAATGCCAGACTTGAGCAGCAAGTGCGTTCATATCGTCATCGTACCCAACACTGTCGGTTAGAACTCAACTCTTGGAACAGGTTCACCCAAAATCACTCATAAGCCTTCGGTCTTGTACACAAGGGTGGCTGGTAGCGTCAGTTGGGTTATCGCCCGAGTAGCTCAGTGGTAGAGCGGCTCTCTCGTAAAGAGCAGGTCGTGGGTTCAATTCCCACCTCGGGCTCAAAGTTCTCAACTAACTCTTGCCCCTCAGAGCTTCAAGGTGGCAAACAACCTCTGCATCAAAAGTCGTTCGTTACCGTTGCGTCTTATGTCTTGGGATGCCGAGGTGATCAAAGCTAATGATCTTGAGCCGCTTGGCGGGTCAATTGACCCGTTGGTTATGCCTTTGCTGATGGCGTTCCCCAGGGCTGCCATACCCATCAGCAATTCATCTGTTCGGAGCCTACGCAGTTCTCTTTTATGTCGGTCTTCGAGACTGCGGCGCCCCAATCCCCGTTCTCCGAAGCGTTCAGCACGCTCATCAAGATCTTTGCTCTCTTGTTCGTGACGGTGTTGGAGGGGAGCCGTCGCCGCGTCAACCATCGTCAGGAGTCTGTCTGCTGCTTCTGCTGCACTGCTACCCGACCCATCAAGAACCGAGTGAAGTTCACTCCACGCGTTCCAGCGGTCAAGCGCTGCCTCGTCTGAAGCTAAGAGCGTCGCCCGGTCAATCGAGCCGTTCGCCGCCTCAGCGATCATTGCAGCGTTTTCTCGTTCTGCTCCCGATACCACCAACTGTTCGACAAGCTCTTTGGGGCTTATTGGTTCGAATTCGACTCTGGTGCAACGAGATGCAATGGTCGCTATCCCAACTGGAATTTCTTCTGCAGTAAGAATGAACAGCGTCGTGGGGGGCGGCTCTTCCAGCACTTTAAGAATCATTGGTGCTGAACTGAAAGCAAGGTGCACATCTTCAACGAAGATCACCTTTTTATTGCTCTCATAGGGGCTGGTCGTTGCGACACGAACAATCTCTTTAGCTTGATCAACTGAGAGTGCAGGTCCGTTTCGTTCAAACAAAATGAAGTCCGGGTGTTCTTCAGCAATGGCGAGTCTTTTGTGTCTTTCAGGATCTTCACTTCCTGCGGCCAACAATTCAGCCGCAAATCTCGTGGCGGCTGTCCGAGCACCACATCCGGATGGTCCTACAAATAGATATGCCGGTAAAGGCGCTGAAACGGCATTTCGCAAGACAGAAATGGCCGGTCTTTGACCGATAATCCCTTCGAAGCTGTCCGTCACTTGACACCAGCAGCACGGGCGACACGCTCGGCAACTTCGTCTACCGAGCCGCTACCGTCGATCATCCTCCATCGATCCGGGTCAGCTTGGGCTAACACATTGAAACCTTCTACCACTCGGTTGGCGAAGTCCACGTCTTCGCTTTCCATTCGATCACGCTGATCTCCCAGTCGATCATCTGCGGTTTCGACGGGCACTTTTAGCAAGATCACAAGATCCGGCAGCAACCCCCCACTTGTCCATTCGACGAGGCGCATAAGTTCTTCGATGGACTGTCCGCGTCCGTAACCTTGGTAGGCGAGCGTTGAACCATAGGAACGGTCAGTTATGACATCGCTACCTTCAGCTAAAGCTGGTTCGACAACTTCAGCTAGGTGTTGGGCTCTATCTGCTGCAAACAGCAGTGCCTCGGCGCGTTCAGTTGGTGCTGGACCATTTCCGAGCAACAGATCTCTGATCGCTACACCTAGTGCCGTGCCGCCCGGTTCTCGAGTCAGGACTGCATCTAGGCGGCGGCTCAGAAGACGCGCCTGAGTTGATTTGCCGCTCGCTTCCCATCCTTCGAATGCTATGTACTTTCCGCGTTGCGTCATTTGAACTTCTTTTTAGGGGTGCGCAATGAAATCCATGCAAGCCCTGAGGCGAGCAACATAAAGCTGCTCGCTAACCATAAGGCGCCCCGAACCCCAGGGAGTGCCATAGACCATGTGCCTAAGGTGAGTTCGTTATCGAACAGCACATCGAAAAGCCAATTGAACCCATCAGATAAGAACCCACCGACGGTTATCGACAAAAGCAGGCAAAAACGGACCAAGGTATATAGAGCGCTGAAGACTCTTCCTCGGAGTTGTTCGTCTACATGTTCATGTAGGAGTGTGAAACCCAATACATAGACAGATCCGGCGCAGATCCCCATCGAGAAGACTCCGGCTAGGTTTGAGAACGTATTCGAGGTCGATACCGCAAATAGCAAGCACCCACCGGCACCAAAAACTGCACCGATAAAGGCACGTTCCTTATCTAATCGCCGTTGCAGTGCTGACAGGAGTGACACGCCCACGGCGACACCCATTCCGAGAGTTACCAGAATGGTTCCGAAGCCGGCGTTGCCTGCTTCTAAAACGACATCGTTGTAAACGGCTCCGAGGGGAATCAACATTCCCCCACCGATCATGCCTGTGGCTAGTCCGACGAGCACTGCTCGTACCTGCGGGCTAATCGCGATGAAGGTCCATCCTTCACGTAGCTCTCGTAGTCCCTGAGCTAGATCGATCGAGCTGGACTTTTTTTCTCTTCGACGTCGCGTTGCTAGTGGCAAAGTCGCTATCAGCCCCGCTGCTATAAGAAAAGTTAACGCGTCGAGCGCTAACGCCCATTCCACCTGACCTGCACTACTGCCACCCAAGAACTCGGCGAACTTTGCGAGACCGATGAACGCGCCAGCCGCCAATGGGAACGTTCCATACGCGGCAACTAGCGACAGCGAATTCGCGGCAGTCAGCTGCTCTTTGGGTACTAAATTCGGAACAATTGCCTCTTTAGCTGGACCCCATAGGGAAGTCGCTAGTTCGAGGATCAACGAGGCAAGTACCAACCCCCAAACCTTCTCGATAAACGGGATCGAGAGAAGCACTGCAGCTCGCAGAACGTCGCAGATAATTAACAACCGCTTCCGATTTACGCGGTCGACAATGACTCCACCAACAGAGGCTAAGAAAAAGCCAGGCAACACTCTGGCCAGCATGACCAGCGCTATCGCTGAACCAGGCTGGTCGCCACCGATGCGCCGCGCAATTTCGATAATGGCTAGGAATCCGATCCAGTCGCCAAATGCGCTGACTATCTGAGCGATCCAGAGACGCAGAAAAGCGGGACTCCCAAATACAGGGTGCGATCTGTTTAGTCGCGCGTTGGGATCTTGATCCGGGGTCGCCTCTGGTTCATCTATATTCACGGTTCAGACTCTTCAGGGTTTCCTACGGTCAAAAATCTATTCCAACTCCGTAACGAGCTTCTGACTTACAGGATATTCAAAAACATGGCCAAGTGACCGAACGACCAGAAGTCTTAAGCCCGTTTCTCCGCCAATAGCTCTACCGCTCTTTGCTCGGTGAGTGCTTCAACTGAATCCCAGCTCTTGAGGGACGCGTTCGTTTTGCCGTCAGTTACGTACGGTCCGAATTTTCCATCTTTCAGCAGAATGGGCTGATCGCTGTTGGGGTCTTTGCCTAGCTCTTTGAGTGGTGGTTTCGCTGCTCTGCGACCAAACTTTTTTGGTACCGAAAGCAGCTGCAAGCATTCTTCAAGGGTGATGATTAATAACTGCTCTTCATTTTGAAGATTGCGGCTCTCTCCGTCCTTAAGTAGATAGGGGCCATATGGGCCGTTTTGAACGGTTATTTCGATCCCATCAGCAGGGTCTGTTCCAACGGTGCGCGGCAAACTCAAGAGTTCAAGTGCTTCCTCTAGGGTGATGCGTTCTAGGGTCATTGTTTGAAAGAGTGACGCTGTTTTTGGCTTCGGTTGAGTCTTGAGCTCATCGATGCGGTCGAGCTCGGCGACGACTTCGGTAACGCTGTCAAACACCCGAGAAGTTTCAATCAGGGAATTGATGTTGGTGAGACGTTCCTCGTTGTCTCCGCGCTGCAAATCCTTTATGTAACCGGACTGCTCTAAACATGACTGCAGCGCTACAGGAGTGTCTGTTTCGCGCAGATCCACGATTGATTTTCTCAGCTTCAGGAATGATCGAATAGCTTTTTGCGCGGCAGGTGACGAACCGGCTTCCTTCGCCCGTTCGAAGGCTTCTATGAGGCTGATCTCATGAGTGTCGCCGAACTCGATGAGCCTTTTGATGGCGGCGTCGCCAATTCCTCGTTTGGGGTTCTTGATCGCTTGCTTTACCGAGTCATTGTCAGGGTCGTCGGTCATGCAACGCATATAGGCGAGCGCTACTTTGAGTTCTTTCTTGTGAAGAGGAAGGGCTAGTAGTTGCCCGCCGGGTGACGACGCGGCTGGCATTTTGGGAGGTCGCCCCAAAGACACATATGGGCCGAAGGTTCCTGGCCTGGCGATGACTTCGATACCAGTCGCAGGGTCGACGCCGAGAACTCGTTCTTCGGGTGTCTCTAATAATTCGATAGCTAAATCGAGGGTTATTTCGTCCGGAGCAATGCCAGCAGGCAATGATCGGTATTCGTCGCCTCGCTGCACATAAGGGAAGTTCTTACCGACTTTGGCGACAACGACTTGGCCGTCCTTATCAATTCCAATCGGGATCGTGTTGATTTCCACTGGGTCGATGTCAGCAAGATGTTCATCTGATACGAGATTGCGAAGACCTGGCAGTGGCTCTCCGTTTGCGTTAACACGCCCAAAATAGAAATCATCTAACCATGGGTTGGGTTCGATTTCGCCTACAGATATCTGATCGAGATCATCTTCCATGCTGGCAGTGAGGGCGTAGTCCACTAGCTGTGGGAAGTGATTTTCCATGAGACCGACTGTGGCAAAGGCGGTGAGCGTGGGCACCAACGCCTGGCCTTTCTTCCAGACATAGCCTCGACTTTGGATGGTGCCAAGAATGCTTGCGTAGGTGCTGGGTCGCCCCACTCCCAGCTCTTCTAGTCGGCGAACTAGGGTTGCCTCGGTGTACCGCGCCGGTGGCTTTGTTTGGTGATCTTTGCTTTCAAGGGACGATGCAACGACAGTGTCACCCTGCGAGAGATTGGGAAGTTCTCGTTCTTCGTCGCCTGATTCATCCGACTGTCGCGCGTAGACAGCGAGAAAACCAGGAGAAGTGATTACGGTCCCACTAGTGCCGAATTGATAAGTATCCGAGCCGGATGGAGTGGCTGCTAAACGAATAGTGACCGTCTGGCCTTCAGCATCATTCATCTGACTGGCTATCGTTCGACTCCAGATGAGGTGATACAGACGCGCTTGGTCACTGTCAGCTTTGTCTCCTTTGAAACCAAGGTCGGCTGGGTTTCGCCATGCGTCTCCTGCGGGACGGATAGCTTCGTGCGCCTCTTGAGCGTTTTTAACTTTTTTGTTGTACACCCGAGCATCTGCAGGTAATTGGTCTGGCCCAAAGCGTTCTCTGATAAGCGTCCGAGCAGCACTAAGGGCATCCGCCGACAGGGTGGTGCTGTCGGTCCGCATATAGGTTATGTGCCCTTCTTCGTAGAGCTTCTGGGCTGCACCCATTGTTCGTGACGCCGAGAAACCTAACCGCCCACTGGCTTCTTGCTGAAGAGTTGAGGTCATGAAAGGGGCTGATGGTCGCCGGCGATACGGCTTGGAGTCAACAGATTGAACGGTGAACTCAACCCCAGTAAGTGCCGATTCCAGTTGTTTGCCCTTATCGGTGTTTATGACCGTTCTGTCGGCCTGACTAAGTTGTCCCTGCGCGTCAAAGTCTCGACCAGTGGCGACACGCACATCATTGATAGCGGTAAGAGCGGCAGTGAACGTCGCATCAGAGGACATCTCAGCCTCCAAGCTCGAATACGCAGCTGTTTGGAACGCGATGCGTTCACGTTCTCGTTCGACAACCAAACGGTTAGCGACACTCTGAACTCTGCCGGCAGACAGGCCAGGTTTAACTTTTTGCCACATAACAGGAGACACTTTGTATCCGTACAGTCGATCAAACTTTCGTCGAGCTTCTTGCGCATCAACAAGTCGATGATCTAGCTCTCGGGGGGAAGCGACCGCATCACGAATAGCTTTTTCAGTGATTTCGTGGAACACCATTCGATGAACGGGCACTTGGGGATTTAGTACCTCGAGGAGGTGCCAAGCAATAGCTTCGCCTTCTCGGTCTTCATCTGTCGCCAGGTAAAGCGCATCAGAGTTCTTCAGTAACTTTTTAAGTTTCGTTACTTGCTTCTTCGCCCTCTCCGTAACCACGTAAAGCGCTTTGAAGTCATTATCAACGTCTATACCTAGATTGGCCCATGACTCGCCTTTGTAGACAGCAGGCACTTCAGTTGCTTTGGCCGGAAGGTCACGTATGTGCCCCACTGAGGCTTCCACGACATAGTCGGACCCGAGGTACCGCTCTATGGTTTTGGCCTTGGCAGGTGATTCAACGATTACTAGCGATTTCGGCACGACGGCAATTAATTCCCTAATTCATGTGGCTCTGTCAAATTCTTCGATTGCCTAAATAAAGCAACCTCATCCGCGGAAGGTACCGGCCATTACGGCATTTCCAACGCATCATCACTATCAAAATTTTCTCGGTGAGCCACCATGGCAACGATCGCAACTACTGCAGCAACCCCTACTAAAGCAGCAATTAAGGCTCCGACAAGCTCTTCAGTCTGTGGGGTTCCGAGCCCTGTATTTTCTAGACCTCCTTGATCTGAAGGCCATGGCCACAGAACTCTGAGCGAGCCCACCATTAGACCTAGAAGCAGTGAAACAACCAGATCGCGATATCGACTCAACAGCCTGTTAAGAACTCGACTGAAAAGAACTAGGCCTACGAGAGCTCCTATTGAGTACATGCCGAGCACCGAGACATCTCGTTGTTCTAATGCGGCAATGAGATGGTCATACAGACCGAGCATCAAAAGAATGAATGATCCACTGATCCCCGGCAAAATCATTGCGCATATCGCGATTGCGCCAGCGCATATGGCGACAAGAGGCCCTGGATTTTCAAGCGAACCCGAACGAATTCCCAGCAGCGTGAAGGTGGCGACAGCGAAGATCCCGAACATCAAGTAGCGCGTTGGTGACCACTTTCTTACTTCGCGTCGTGTCGCAAACGCGGACGCTGCAATTACCCCAAAAAATGCTGACGAGACGATCACTGGTCTTTCGTGAATCTGCGTTCGGAGCCATGAAGCTAAGAGCAGCAGGGCAACAGCTATACCCATTAAGAGACTCGCTAGAAATGTCCACTGAACTGCTCGGAATCGTTGCTTGCAACCAGCTATATCGCCGCGCGCTAAACAACTAATTCCGCTCGAGGCAGTACTGATTTGTTCGATGAGCCGGTCATATATTCCTAGTAGGAGGGCAACAGTTCCCCCGGAAACACCGGGAATGATGTCTGCGACGCCCATACAAAATCCATGCAGAATATGGGTGGGGACACGGCGTCTCACATATGGGACCGTACCGCGGCTTGGTCGCGCTACACGCTTCACCATCGTGCTTTCTTGGAGAGTTCGATCGTTGGGGAGGATGTTCTTTGTTCAGGTTTTGTGGATTCGGTGATTGACGCCTCGTACGAGGAACTCGGTGATTCGACCAGGAGCGGCCGCTAACGCCATAGTTGGCCATAGGCGTTTCGGGTGGCGCACTTCTCTTTTCTGTTTGAGGACTGCCTGAACCGCGTCGGCGGCTACTTTGTCGGGGCTTACGTCGGCCAGCATTCGCAGGCGGCGCAATCTCTGCTGTGCTTGGTCGAAGGCGGGGTTGTTTGTTACTCGGGTCCACATTTCGGTGTCTACAGGCCCCAGATGCATTGTCGTGACATGGATGCCTGTACCGGTGGTTTCCATGCGAATTGTTTCGGCGAAACGTGTGAGCCCTGCCTTGGACGCGCAGTAGGCGGCAAGTCCGGGAGCAGGGGTAATGGCTGCCATCGAAGACGTGTAAAGAAGGTGCCCCCTGCCGCGCTTGACCATACCTGGCAGCACCTGACGGGTAAGACGCATAGGAGCCAATAGGTTCGTTGCGAGTACCTCTTCGATTCGGTCTTCTTCGATGTCCTCTATGAACTCTTGGGTCTCGATCCCGGCATTATTTATCAAAATGTCAACTGGCGCGACCTGGCTTTCAACTCGATCTATGAAGCCCGAGAGTTCTTCAGGGTTCGCTACATCTAGCGGTATTGAGGAGCCGTTGAGCTCAGTGGCCAAAGACTCGATTTCGTTAGCGGATCTAGCTGCGAGTATTACGTGTGCTCCTTGTCCTGCGAAAGCTCGGGCTAGAGAGGCACCAATTCCCCTACTAGCTCCCGTGATGAGTACGCACGCGTCGTTGAGATCCATTTAGTCAGGCTAGATCTCTGATGAACGTTGCGGGACGCGAAGAAGCCTCGGGGGCTGTGTAGCTCAAAGCCCCCGAGGCTTTATCGGTAATTATTTAGATGAAAGCTGGAACGAAAACCAGCGAAACAATCGTCATGACCTTGATCAGAATGTTCATTGCCGGTCCGGACGTGTCTTTAAATGGGTCACCAATGGTGTCTCCGACAACTGCGGCTGAATGCGCATCTGTGCCTTTTCCACCGTGGGCTCCGGCCTCGATGTACTTCTTGGCGTTATCCCATGCACCGCCAGAGTTCGCCATGTAGATAGCAAGCAAGAAACCGGTTACCACTGCGCCTGCCAAGAAGCCGCCTAGAGCGTTGACATCAACAAAGCCGATCGCTAGAGGAAGAACAATGGCAAGACCGCCTGGGAGCAACATTTCACGCAAAGCTGCTTGCGTAGATATGTCAACACAGCGACGGCTATCGGGCTTAACTCCCGGTTGACCTTCACGTAGGCCTGGGATTTCGGCAAACTGTCGCCTGACTTCCACGATCATCGCTTGAGCTGCTCGACCTACAGATGACATGGTCATAGCGGCAAAGATGAACGGCGTCATTGCGCCAAGGAACAAACCAATAGTTACTGCTGTGTCGTTGATATCAAGGTTGACTTGTGATCCAGCGGTAAGGCTGAAGGACTTAAAGAGCGCAAGCGCAGTCACCGCGGCTGACCCTACGGCAAAGCCTTTTGCGACAGCGGCAGTCGTGTTCCCTAAAGCGTCGAGACTGTCGGTGACATCTCGGACTTCTGAAGGAAGTTCTGCCATTTCTGCAATACCACCAGCATTATCAGCGATAGGGCCATAGGCGTCGACAGCGACAATGACTCCTGTGACGGCCAACATCCCGATGGCCGCTAATGACACGCCGTACAGTCCGATGACGTCACCAGCGTTACCAAACGCTGCGCCGCCCAGCCAGTATGACAAGCCGATCATGGTGACTACTAAAACCACCGAAGGAAGCGTTGAGAGCTTGCCTTGGGCGATTCCTTCGATAGTGACTGTTGCGGCACCAGTTTCTGATTGTGAAGCGATGCCTTTGACTGGTTTGTAGTGCTCTGAGGTGAAATATTCAGATACAAACCCGATAGCCCAGCCGCCGAGGAGCCCGACGATAATCGTGAGCGACAAGAAGATTGGTGTTTGAACTATGTCCGATCCATCTGCTGCGGAAGCTCCGCCGAACAACCATTGGGTTCCAACGATTGTAAAGATCACTGTCAGACCCATAGCTATGTATTGACCGGTGTGCAGTTGCGTCGAAAGACTTTGGCCTTCTTTTCCTCTGGTGAGGAGCGCACCAACAATCGAAGCAATCATGCCCAGCGCACCGATGAGGATCGGGTACATGAGCAGAGACTCGTAGTCTCCGAATACTTGCAGCTTGTCTCCTTCGATGAAGACACCTGAAAGTAAGAGCGATACCAGAACAATTGGGGCAACGACCGAACCTGCATAAGACTCGAATAGGTCTGCGCCCATTCCTGCTACGTCACCAACATTGTCTCCGACAGCGTCAGCGATCGTTGCTGGGTTGCGTGGGTCATCCTCTGGGATTCCTGCCTCTACTTTTCCGACAAGGTCACCTCCGACATCGGCTGCTTTGGTGTAGATACCGCCGCCGATACGGGCGAATAGAGCGATGGAGCTTGCTCCGAGACCAAATGCCGCCACGACCTGGAATGCACTATCAACACCAAGCCATGTCACCCAGAGCAAATAGTTGAAGGAAATACCTAATAGGGCCAGACCCGCCACGGTGAAGCCCATAACCGCACCGCCTTTAAAGGCGAGCGGTAAAGCTTTGGCTGCACCTTCACGAGCGGCGTTGGCTGTTCTGGTGTTGGCTGCAGTCGCAATCCGCATGCCGACGAAGCCTGCGATAGAGGAAAGAACCGCTCCCATCAAATACGCAAATGACGCTGATGGTCTTCCTTCGATTGGCACGATTAGAAGAAGCACAAACATTGCAGCCACGAAAGCTGAGACCCATTGGTATTCCCGGCGAAGGAATGCCATCGCCCCTTCTCGGATGGCTTGGCCGATCTCTTTCATAAGATCAGTGCCCTCATCCGCCTTCATGACTGTCTTTGCGAAGTAGTAAGCAAGTAACAACGCTAGTGCTGATGCAACTAGCGCGAAATACGGAACCGCTGTCACGATGTCCTCTCAGTTCAGCCCAGTTGGTAGAAGGTGCCGGTTCGGTCCGGGCCGAGAGAGTCCGAGACGGCGAGGTGCGTTTCGGCACCAGAGGAAAATCCTACGAAACCCTTGCCTGAGGGGCAACTACTTCTTGTCACTGATTAGTTGAATGTCGAATTCTTTTAGCCATTCAACAAGACCTGTTTGGGTTCGGAAGTGATGACATTTGAGTCCGGCAGCCTGGCCTCCCTCAACGTTTGCCTCGACGTCGTCAATGAAAAGACAGTTTGGGGGCTCTACAGATAAACGTGAAACAGCGCTTTCATAAGCGAGTTTCTCCGGTTTAGCTACTCCTATCCGATGGGTGTTTATTACGACATCAAACAGATCTGTGAGGTCGACTCTTTCGAGGTATTCCTCGAATCGATCATGGTTGTTGGTCAGAATCCCTAGGCGGAATTGCTTCGGCAGTTGTTTAATGAGATTGACCATCTCTAGATCAATTCGCCCTTCGAACGCGAAGAATCTATCAACCAGAGGTCGGATGAAGGCACCGTGGCTTTCTACCAATATGTGTTCAGTTTTGTCTTTCCATTCGACCCATGTGAGCTCGCCGCGCGTCAATGGTGCGTGAAGTTCTTTTGAGAAGGCGACGGCAAAGATAGTGCCTCTTTCGATATTTGCTTCAGCTTCGAAGGTCCACAGGTCAGATTCGTCCCATTGACGTATAACACCATCAAAGTCGAACAAGATCGCTTCTATCATTCGTTGGTATCTGGCTGCCTTCCGTAATAAAGAAGAAGCAACGCACCTACCGCCGCTATCAGAGAAGCCACAAGGATCCCTATTTTGGCTAGATCCGTTACACCTTGGCTATCAAAGGCCAGTCCGCCTACGAAGATGGACACGGTGAATCCGATACCGGCAGCTAATCCCATTCCGATGAACTGAAGCCAATTAACTCCCTCTGGAAGGGTGAAGCCGAAGCGAGTCGCTACCCATGCAAAAAGGGTAATTCCGACAGGTTTTCCGATTACCAACCCAGCGATAATTCCAAGGGTTACGTTGCTCGACGCAGCATCAGAAATGATGTCCCCACTGAGTTTGATTCCCGCATTGGCTAACGCGAAAATTGGAATAATGATGAATGCAGTGAAGGGGTGGAGCATGTTTTCTAGTCGCTCTGTAAGGGGCACTGAT